>SAMEA5043655__coassemble_88_pt1 | contig 21511 bp, 18 predicted proteins | sample SAMEA5043655__metabat2_low_PE_001 | metagenome-assembled genome bin SAMEA5043655 (sample SAMEA5043655) | Gadus morhua
CGCAATCACTGGCAAAGTGACTAAAGTACGCAGAATAAAGATCACAAATAATTCCCATGCTTTAACCGGCACTTTACTACCAATTAATAGCGCGCCAATTTCAGACATGTAAATCAACTGAGTAACTGACATCGCTGCGATAATAAAGCGGGTCATATCACTTTGAATGGTTGATGCCAAAATTGATGGCAAGAACATATCAGCAAACCCGACCACTATAGTTTTAGAAGCCGCTTCTGCTTCAGGAATACGCAGCAATTCTAGGAACGGAATAAATGGCATGCCAAGGTAATCGAAAATGGGCGTATTTTCGGCGACCACTAATGCCACAGTACCAATCGCCATTACTACTGGCAGCACGCCAAACACCATATCAACGGCGTTTTTAAGGCCATCAAGTGCAATCGTTGGTAGGCTTTTTACTTCAGCGGCTTTTTTAAGCGCTTGCTCAAGTCCATAAGAAAAAACGTTATGACCTTCAGGAACGGTTTCATCATGCGATGATTCAGTGGTGCCATTAATATAGATATTTTTCTTACGCGATAATGGTGGTAAACGCGGCACAATTATCGCCGCCACTAAACCCGCTAAACATATGGTTAAGTAAAACGGGGCAAACATATGCTCTAAATTTACTTGTGCAATAACCACTAAGCTAAAGGTAATAGATACCGCTGAGAACGTGGTGCCAATAACTGCCGCTTCACGTTGAGTATACATGCCTGACTCATACTGCTTACTGGTCAGTAGTACGCCAACTGAACCATCACCTAGCCATGATGCAATACAGTTTACGGATGAGCGACCAGGCAAACCAAAAATAGGTCGCATGATGCGTGTAAATAAAGTGCCAAAAAATTCCAGTAAGCCAAAATTGAGCAGTAACGGTAATAATAAACCCGCAAAAATAAATACTGAAAATAATACCGGCAATAAATCATTGAGCACTAAGCCACCAGTGGCGTCGTTACGAAACATCATTGGGCCGATATTAAAGTAGGTCATCACCGCAAAAGCAGCACCCAGCTGTTGCACGATAAACCACATTAGCGATGGGTTGAGTAAGCCATTAATAAAGCTATTACGCAGGATAAATTCGGGTTTAAACAGTTTGGTGATAATAGACATCACAGCGGTAAAACTGATAACAGCTGTCACAATCGATGTTAGCGAATTTTCAAAATGGCTTTGAATTGTTTTGGCTAAGATTGCAATGGGGATGGTGATATCACCACCAAAGTTAATCGGTGCCATGAATAAAAACACCCCAATTAATGATGGAATGATAAACATTAACCAATTGTTGAGGTTTTTGGGTGGTGCTGCTGCTTGTTGATGCATATTTGTCTATAACCTACTGGTAGATACGGCCGAATTAATGGGGGTGTCCCCGAGGTTTTGCGGAATAATTAGTTATAACCATCCCATAAATAAGGAACAGAAGATTACATTTTTTATCGAATAGATGGAATAGTTCGCAAGCAAAAAAATGGTTATTTATGCGATTATTAAGGTTTATTATTCTATGTTTAGGTTGTTTTGTGGTTAAAGGCAGCTAATTGCAATCTAAATAATGCTATGTCATTAAAAATAAAATGGTTATTTATCGACCGTAGAGGGGGATATACGAAGTATTGTTACTGTACGGTAATAGTCTTTATATTTTTAAGCTATTGTTGATTTTTCATGATCCGTTAGACTTCATTACATCAAAAAACATCACCTAGATGATGCTTAAGTAATTAAATAAATATTCGGTTGCGGTTATGAGAATAACTTAGCGAGTACCGACATTTATTTGTGTGACTTCTAAATCCAATAATAGATTGTATTACTATCAAGGTAAGACGATCACAAATAATCAATAAGATGAAAGTATTCACTTTGGTCTTAATCTGAAAATAAGGATCTACCCATGACAACATTAACCACTAAGCCAGGCATCACACTGATCAAAGCAGGTTCTTTTAAACTGAATGATCTAAGTAAGTTACTTGAAGTTGAAGGCTTAAAAAGTGATATGGCTGAGGTTGCTGTAACGACTAACAGCAATGCATTAACGATTGGTCATTTCACTATGGCACCTGGGGTTGAATTTGAATATTTTTATGATTCTGTAGAGTACAAAGTGATCACCAAAGGCAAAATTGTTGTTCGTGATGAAGCGGGCACTAAATATGTTGCTGAAGTTGGCGATGTTATTTTATTTAGCCCTGATGTTAAAGTTATCTTTGATGCTGAGAGTGACGGTGAAGCTATCTATACTGCTCACCGTGCAGCAGCAGCAGATTTTGCACCTGCACAATAAAATATAAAATTTAGTTGTTATAAATTAAAGCCTTAACTTTTTGTTAAGGCTTTTTTTTGATGATTGAAAAGCATAATTATTACCGATGGGTAATAGTGTTTTAGTCATTGGCTGTATTGTTAGTTATAAGGTAATGATTAACAATAGAGCAATACCATAAATGCTTGTGATTTCGTGTAAACTGAAATGATTGAGCTTAAATAACGATGAGGTACACCATGGCAGCACATTCAAATCAGCAATTTCATGTCGGTCAGATCATTGATGAACATCCGTTTGTTGCCGGCGATGGCGCCGTTATTGAAATGTTCCGCAATGATATGAGCAATATTGTTTTTATCGGTTTAAACGGCATCACGGCAGAAGAACAACAAATGATGGCAGAAGCCACGGCAGAGTTTGGTTTGATGAAAACCGATAATGGCGGTTGTTTGGTGGTGTTTAAATTAGCAGAATTGGCATTTGATATTCAGTTTAATGCAGCGGCTATTCCAAGTGAATATTTTCAACAACCAACAACATCAACACTGGCATTATCAATGATGGCACTTGATACGGCTAATAATGAGCTTAAAGTGATCCGTGAGTTGTCGTTACCAGAAGCGGTGACTCAACAAATGATTGATGTCATGCAAGCTCAACGTGCAATTGAAGATCCAATGGCAGTGAATGCTGAGAATATGCATTTATTAAATACCGTTAGCACTGAAGAGTTATTAGCTAAGCTAACTTTAACGCCGATTCAAACTGTGATCGCACCAAGTTGTGGCTGTGGGCATAATCATGAAGATGGTCATCACCACCACGGTTAAATGAAAATTAGCGGGGCTATCGTTAAGCGGTTAACCTCGTTTATCTCGTTTAATAGATGAAAAAAAGCTGGTTATCCAATTTATAAAAAGGATAAACCAGCTTTAATTGAAATTGTTAGTGCGATCAACGCATGGTAACAAATTCCTCAGAACCCGTTGGGTGGATAGCTACGACGCTATCGAAATCAGCTTTAGTTGCGCCCATCTTGATTGCTACGCCAAAACCTTGAATCATTTCATCAACGGTATAACCGATACCGTGTAGACCAACTACTTTCTCATCTGCGCCCGCACAAACCAACTTCATTTTGCATGGCTGACGGTGAGTCGTTACTGCGGTATACATCGCTGTAAAGCCTGATTGGTAGACTTTTACGTTGTCTTCGCCGTATTGATCAATCGCTTCTTGGGTTGTCAGACCAATAGTACCGATTGGTGGGTGACTAAAGACAACCGTTGGTACTAATTTGTAGTCCATTTTGGCGTCGGGCTTGTTGTTAAACAAACGCTCAGACAACTGACGACCGGCCTTAACAGCAATCGGTGTTAGTTCGATACCACCTTCCATGATGTCGCCAACACAATAAATGCCAGCAACATTGGTTTGTTGGTATTGATCAACCTTAATGTAACCGCGGCTATTGGTTTCAACGCCCGTTGCTTGAAGGTTGATTTTGTCGGTAGTTGGGTGACGACCAATCGCCCAAATCAGTAAATCAGTATTGTGTGATTCACCGTTTTCAAAATGCAGTGTAATCGAGCCATCAGCTTCTTTAACTACTTGTTTAGGAATTGAATGGGTGTGCAGGGTTGGACCTTCTGCTGCCATTACTTCTACTAACGTATCAACAATCATCGGATCAAAGCTACGCAGTGGTGATTCTTTACGAACGAACAGGTGAGTATCAGTACCAAAAGCACTTAATACACCTGCGATTTCAACGGCAATGTAACCTGCGCCGACAATAGCAGTACGTTTAGGTTGCTCATTAAGTTCAAAGAAACCGTTTGAATCAATACCGTATTCAGCACCAGGAACATTAGGGATAGTCGGTTCACCACCAACGGCAATCAAAATATGATCGGCAGTGTAATGCTCACCATTAACTTCAATTGTTTTTGCATCAACAAAGGTAGCAAAACCATTGATCACTTCAACATTGTTATTGCCAAGTACATTGTCGTAAGAAGCGTGAATGCGGCTGATGTACGCTTCGCGGTTTTCAACCAGTTTGCCCCAGTTAAAACTTTTCACATCAACGTCAAAGCCATAATCTTTAGCGTAAAGGTGCATAGCTTCTGCGATTTGGGCACCATGCCACATGACTTTCTTTGGTACACAACCGACGTTAACGCAAGTGCCACCGAGGGCTTTTGCTTCAATGATTGCTACTTTAGCGCCATACATTGCTGCACGGTTTGCTGATGCAATACCACCGCTACCGCCACCGATACAGATGTAATCAAAATGCTTCGCCATGACTTTACTCCAATAGATGTTATGAATATTCACTGTCACCTAGTGTAATCAAGATTGGGCTGAGTGACGAGGATTTAAAATCGGAAAAATCGATTAGTACTGTGTTTTACCATCGGAAATGATGATTATCACCCAAGAAATGTAACAGCCACAAGCAAATGTGGCTGTTTATTGAGCGTCAATATAACCCAGCAAGGTTACTCGGGAACGATCCACTCAACCTTATGATGGCCATGATTTGGCGCAATCGCTTGTTGCAACCATGGCAGAATTTGTTCCATTTGGCTGGCTAGTTTCCACGGTGGGTTAATCACAATCATGCCAGAAGCGGTCATGCCGCGTTCTTCAGTGTCTGGTTCAACCCCAAGCTCAATTTGAAGAATATTGCGAATGTCTAAATCTTTAAGGCCGGCAATCATATTATCAATCGTTTCGCGGTAAACCACTGGATACCAGATGGCATAAGTACCCGTTGCCCAGCGTTGATAACTTTGTTTAATCGCTTTTACCACATCTTGGTATTCGTGTTTTAGCTCATAAGGCGGATCAATCAATACCACCCCACGACGTTCTTTGGGCGGTAAGCTTGCTTTTAGACGCGCAAAAGCATCTTCTTGATACATCTTTACTTGGCGATCACCACGGAATTCTTGCAGTAATAATGGGAAATCGCTTGGGTGTAATTCGGTTAATACCATTCGATCTTGCGCGCGAATTTGTGCACGTGCGACTTTAGGTGAGCCCGGGTAGTAACGCAGTTCATCATTATTATTAAGCGCTTTAATGGTATCAATATAAGCGGCAATATCATGGGGTATATCATCGCGAGACCAAATACGGGCGATACCTTGCTTAAACTCCCCGGTTTTTTCGCTGCGCTCATCTTGAAGATCATAACGACCAACACCTGAGTGAGTATCGTGATACACGAACGGTTTATCTTTTTGCTTGAGTGCATCCAGAATTAGGCTTTGAACAATGTGTTTAACCACATCTGCGTGGTTGCCAGCGTGAAAGCTGTGGCGATAACTCAGCATGAAATTAGTCTCTATCGGTATCTAAAGCAGGGATGCTAGTGACTATTATCGTCAATTATTCACCAATATCCAACCATGGTGCCAACCTTTGCTACTATCAAGATTAAGGAAATTCGCTATTTGTGCCTTTTTATACTCTAAACTGAGCAAAGGATTGAAATTTATCTATCGCGGGCGCATGTTAATAATAAGATAAAAATAAAGGAAAAGCGTATGTCTAACCCATTATTGACGATGACTGATTTGCCACCGTTTGCTCATATTAAGCCTGAGCACATTAAACCTGCGGTTGAACAAGCGATCACTGATTGCCGTAACAACGTTGAATCAGTGCTATCTCAATTAGCAATGCCGACTTGGGACACAATTTGTCGTCCATTGGCTGAATTAGATGATCGTCTTGGACGTATCTGGTCACCTGTTGGCCATCTTAACGGGGTAAAAAATAGCCCCGAGTTACGCCAAGCGTATGAAAGCTGCTTACCGTTATTATCAGATTACGGCACGTGGGTTGGACAACATAAAGGCCTTTATGATGCGTATAAGATGATTCGAGCCAGTGAAGATTTTACTGATTTGGGTCAGGCTCAACAAAAAGCAGTGAATGATGCCCTGAAAGCGTTTGAGTTATCAGGAATTGGCTTACCTGCCGAGCAGCAACAACGCTTTGGTGATATCAGTAAGCGTCTGTCTGAATTAGCTTCAACCTTTAGTAATAACGTACTCGATGCGACGATGGCATGGAGCAAAGTGATCACTGATGTTGAGCAACTTAGTGGTTTACCTGAGTCGGCATTACAAGCGGCACAAGCGAATGCACAAGCTAAAGATCAACAAGGCTATTTATTTACCTTAGATATTCCATCGTATTTACCGGTGATGACTTACTGTGATAACCGTGAGTTACGTGCTGAAATGTATCAAGCCTTTAGTACCCGAGCTTCTGATCGTGGTCCTAATGCTGGTGAATTTGATAACTCAGAAATTATTGCTGAAAAACTAAAACTGAGTCATGAAATTGCGTGTTTATTAGGGTTCAGTAATTATGGTGAGAAATCACTCGCGACCAAAATGGCTGAATCTACCGACCAAGTATTGGGCTTTTTAAATAATTTAGCCGATCGCGCTAAGCCGCAAGGTGAACGTGAAGTGGCAGAGTTGCGTGAGTATGCCCGCAATGAATTTGGCGTCGAGCAATTAGAGCCGTGGGATTTTGCGTTCTATTCTGAAAAGTTAAAGCAACACCGTTACAGTATTTCAGATGAAGAGCTGCGCCCTTATTTCCCTGAACAAAAAGTCGTTGCTGGCTTATTTGAAGTGCTAAAGCGAGTGTTTGGACTTGAAATTAAACAGCGCTTAGGGGTTGAAGTATGGCATGAGTCAGTGACCTTCTATGACATCTTTGATGCTCAAGGCACGTTGCGTGGTAGCTTCTATTTAGATCTATATGCTCGTGAACATAAACGTGGTGGAGCATGGATGGATGAGTGCATGGTTCGCCGTACGCGCATCGATGGTAGCCTCCAAACACCCGTAGCCTATTTAACTTGTAACTTTAATCGTCCTATTGGCGACCAACCAGCGTTATTTACCCATAACGAAGTTACTACCTTGTTCCATGAAACGGGGCATGGTATTCACCACATGCTAACCCAAATTGATGTCGCTGCGGTATCGGGCATTAATGGTGTGCCGTGGGATGCGGTTGAATTACCAAGTCAATTCCTTGAAAACTGGTGCTGGCAGGAAGAAGCGTTAGCGTTTATTTCAAGTCATTATAAAACCGGTGAACCATTGCCAAAAGTGATGCTAGATAAAATGCTTGCCGCTAAAAATTTCCAATCAGCGATGTTTATTTTACGTCAGCTTGAGTTTGGTCTGTTTGATTTCAGCTTGTACTCTAACTACGATCCAGAGGTCGGCGCACAGGTATTAGAAACCTTGTTTGACGTTAAAGATAAAGTTTCAGTCGTACCCAGCCCTGAGTGGGGACGCTTTCCACATAGCTTTAGTCATATCTTTGCGGGTGGTTATAGCGCAGGTTATTACAGTTACTTGTGGGCAGAATTATTGTCAGCTGATGCGTTCTCACGCTTTGAAGAAGAAGGCATTTTTAATACCCAAACAGGTAATGACTTCCTGACTTGTGTATTAGAAAAAGGTGGCAGTGAAGAGCCAATGGAATTGTTTAAGCGTTTCCGTGGTCGAGAGCCACAACTGGATGCAATGTTGCGTCACAGTGGAATTACTGGCTAAGTTGCATCAATAGCAAAATAATGATGAATAAAAAAGGCTCCTTAGGGAGCCTTTTTTGATCGTAACGCTAAGAGAATTAATCTCGTCGCTAAATAATTGTGCGGTTAATCAGTCTTGTGTCGTTACTACCATTGGCCAGCCCATATCTGTTTGGCGGGTGGCTTCTTGGGTCAACTCACTGCGAGTTAGGGGATTATTGATCAACCATTTTGCCGATAATAAGATAGTTAATTTGTTATCTTCCATGCGTAAGCTAAAAGGCGGCAAACACGTTTGATCTCGGCGATGGCATAAAATAATCGCTAGTCGTAGCAAGCGTAGTAAACGAGCAGCACTTGGCGCTGATAACGCATGTTGCTCTGGTAAGCTGGTTAATGGGCCATTATGACGGCGCAGTAGCTCAGCGATAAGATTTTTTTGAGCACGGGTAAAGCCGGGTAAGTCCATGTGCTTAATTAAGTAAGCCGCATGTTCACCACTTTTTTTAAATTCAATGCTAGCGCCAATTTCATGTAATTTGGCTGCCGCTTGAAGTAAGTTTTCAGCGGGTGGTTCCAACTGCCAATTTGGGCACTGAGCTAACAACGCCAGTGCCATATCACTGACGCTGTCTGCGTGGTGATGATCTAATTGAAACCGTTGTTGCATGCTTATAATGGTACGAGAGCACACATCGTGATGACGCATTTGATCCATCATTTCATACACCAAGCCTTCACGTAGCGCACCGCCAGCAAGGGTCATTGATTCAATCTGTAATGATTCAAATAGGGCAATTAGAATCGATAGGCCGCTAGGGAAAACCAGCGCACGTTCTAATGTTAAGCCTTCAATATCAAGATCTTCCAAACGCTCATATTGCATCGCTTGGCGTTGAAGGCGTTTAAGTTTCGGCAGGGTAATAATTTCATCCATGCCTTGTGCCAGCATAATTTCTTGTAATGCTTGCACGGTGCCACTGGCGCCAACACAGGTTTCCCAGCCTTGCTGAGTGTAACGCTCAATAATGGCTTCAATCGCTTCTTTAGCGCCATTAATGGCAGCATCAAAGTTGACTGAGGTGAGATAACGATCTTTAAAATAGCGTTCCAGCCATGTGACACAACCAATTTTTAGGCTCGTCAATGCGCTGGCATCAAAACCTTCACCAATAATGACTTCGGTACTGGCGCCACCGATATCAACCACTAGGCGTTTATCACTGCCACCTGAGGTATGTGCAACCCCTTGGTAGATAATGCGTGCTTCTTCTTTACCCGCAATTACGCTCACAGGATAGCCAAGAATACTGTGAGCTTGGGAAAGAAATTCGTTAGCATTGACCGCTGTACGCAAAGCGGCAGTACCGACAATGCGAATATGATCAGGTTTGATATCCTGCAAACGTTCGGCAAAAATTGCCAAACAGTCAAGGCCACGTTGAATGGCGTCTTGGCTGAGTTCGTTATGATTATTCAAACCCGCAGCTAAACGTACTTTTCGTTTAATTTTAGCTAGCGTTTGAACACTGCCATTGACTTCACGAACAACCCACATATGAAAGCTGTTAGAACCTAAATCAATCGCGGCATAAAGCGGTGATACTGAATTTCTTTCCATAGAGATACTTTAACTTATTTTATGCTGGTTTGTTTTGTGGCGGACGACGGCGATTATTACGCTGACGAGACTGCCCCTGGCCTTGACCTTGACGCTGGTTATTACGACGACCACCTTGACGAGGAGTACGCTGTAAGCGAATCGGCGCAGGTAAATCATCTAACAGGGCATCAGAATCATATTTTGATTGTGGAATACCATGTTCGATATAGGTTTCGATTGCCGGTAAGTTAATCGCGTATTCTTCACAAGCAAAGCTGATTGAATGACCGCTTTCACCAGCACGACCAGTACGACCGATACGGTGAACATAATCTTCGGCATCATCAGGCAGATCGTAGTTGAATACGTGCGTAACCATTGGGATATGTAAACCACGTGCCGCAACATCTGTTGCCACAAGGATATCAATATCGCCTTTGGTGAATTCTTCTAGAATACGTTCACGTTTTTTCTGTGGTACATCGCCATTAAGTAAACCTACGCGATGACCATCAGCGGCTAAATGACCCCAAACATCTTCACAACGGTGCTTGGTGTTAGCGAAAATAATCGCACGATCTGGCCATTCTTCTTCAATTAACGTTTGTAATAAACGCATTTTTTCTTGGTTAGATGGGTAAAATAACTCTTCTTGAATGCGGTGGCCTGTTTTTTGTGCAGGTTCAACCACAACGCTTTCTGGGCTATTCATGTGCTCAAATGCAAGTTCTTTAACGCGGTATGATAACGTTGCTGAGAACAGCATGTTTAGACGCGCTTTTGGCTCTGGCATACGGCGGAACAAGAAACGGATATCTTTAATAAAGCCCAAATCGAACATGCGATCGGCTTCATCTAATACCACGACTTGAATGCTGGCAAGGTCGATAACACGTTGTTTGTAGAAATCGATAATACGACCACAAGTACCGATCAGGATATCAACACCTTCATCAAACACTTGTTTTTGTTTTTCATAAGGTTCACCACCGTAAGCAAGACCCGCTTTAAGGCCGGTGCTCGCAAGTAGCGATGACGCATCATTGAAAATTTGGATCGCCAATTCTCGCGTTGGCGCCATAATGATCGCCCGCGGTTGATTGGTTTTACGCTCTGCTGGTGCAGGAGTCTCCAATAGATAGTTAAAAGTAGCGGTCAGAAAGGCTAGGGTTTTACCCGTACCTGTTTGAGCCTGTCCCGCGATATCATGGCCAGTGAGCACAACTGGCAATGCCAAGGCCTGGATCGGGGTACAATAATGAAACCCTTTCTCTTCCAATCCTTTTAGCACTAGGGGGTTTAACCCTAGTTCGGCAAATTTCTGCTCTGTGATATGTGTCGTTTTCATTACTATAGAATATCAGCTTAGGGTTGCAATACGAAACGTATTCCATTCAAATAGGATAACGATTTGCTGGTTAATTCAATATCAGCTAACAAAATCACTGTTGGAGTGGAAGATGAGCGATAAGATTGTGCAGCTTACCGATGAAAGTTTTGATACTGATGTTGTCAATGCTGCGGGCCCGGTATTAGTCGATTTTTGGGCTGAATGGTGTGGTCCATGTAAAATGATTGCCCCGATTCTTGATGAAATCGCTGATGAATACGAAGGCAAATTAACGATTGGTAAATTAAATATCGACCAAAACGCGGCGACGCCGCCAAAGTTTGGTATTCGTGGTATTCCAACGTTATTACTGTTTAAAGATGGCGCAGTGGCAGCAACTAAAGTTGGCGCGTTATCAAAAACTCAGCTGAAAGAGTTCCTTGAAGCGAACTTATAAGTGATATAATACGAGCCATGCACGATTTCTAAGTTGTGCATGGTTGGTCTAGCGACTATGCTAGACTGGTAGAACGTTTAGTGTTAACGTAATGCACAGAAATTGCATTTCCGTTCAATTCTTGACCAAACCCTATTGGTCATCCTTATCTCAACTAATATAGAACCCCGATTTTGACAGACAAGAAACCCACCACTATGAATCTTACAGAACTCAAGAGCCAACCTATTCCTAAGTTGGTATCACTTAGCGAAAGTTTAGGATTGGAAAACCTGGCCCGCTTACGTAAGCAGGACATCATCTTCTCCATTCTTAAGCAACATGCTAAAAGTGGTGAGGATATTTTTGGCGACGGTGTTCTAGAGATTTTGCAAGATGGCTTCGGCTTTCTGCGTAGCGCAGACAGTTCTTACCTTGCAGGCCCTGATGATATTTATGTATCACCAAGCCAAATTCGTCGTTTTAACCTTCGTACTGGCGACACCATTGCCGGAAAGATTCGTCCACCGAAAGACGGTGAACGTTACTTTGCTCTACTAAAAGTTAACGAAGTAAACTACGACAAACCTGACAACGCTCGCAATAAAATCCTTTTTGAAAACCTTACTCCACTGCACGCAAACGATCGTATGCGTATGGAACGTGGTAATGGCTCAACTGAAGATATTACTGCACGTGTTCTCGATTTAGCCTCACCAATCGGTAAAGGCCAACGTGGTTTGATTGTTGCACCGCCAAAAGCCGGTAAAACAATGTTACTGCAAAATATCGCTCAAAGTATTTCTCACAACCACCCTGAGTGTGTGTTGATGGTATTGCTTATCGATGAGCGTCCGGAAGAAGTGACTGAGATGCAACGTCTTGTAAAAGGCGAAGTGATTGCATCAACATTTGATGAGCCAGCTTCACGTCACGTACAAGTGGCAGAAATGGTTATCGAAAAAGCAAAACGTTTAGTTGAGCATAAGAAAGATGTGGTTATCTTACTTGACTCAATTACCCGTCTAGCTCGTGCTTACAACACCGTTATTCCTTCTTCAGGTAAAGTATTAACAGGTGGTGTGGATGCTAACGCTCTTCACCGTCCTAAGCGCTTCTTTGGTGCGGCACGTAATGTCGAAGAAGGCGGTAGCTTAACTATCATCGCAACAGCGCTAGTAGATACTGGCTCTAAAATGGATGAAGTTATCTACGAAGAATTTAAAGGTACAGGTAACATGGAATTGCATCTTTCTCGCAAAATTGCTGAGAAACGTATTTTCCCTGCGATTGACATTAATCGTTCTGGTACCCGTCGTGAAGAGTTATTGGCGAAAGCTGATGAGCTACAGAAAATGTGGATCCTGCGTAAGATCGTTCACCCAATGAGTGAATCGGACAGCATGGAATTCTTGATCGACAAATTATCAATGACCAAAACTAATGAAGAGTTCTTTGACGCAATGCGTCGTCAGAAATCATAATTAATTTAAGCGGTTATTGAATTAAAAACGTCACTCTAGGGTGGCGTTTTTTTATGGCTGAAAGGTAAATATCACAGCTAACTAAAAGAGGTTAACCCACAGAATTTAAACGGGTATTTTCTTTTTGTGGTCGACGGGTGTTTTCCGCTTCACAACTGGTTATACTAGCAAAAATCATTCTCATTAAGTTAATAGCAGCAAGGCTGGTTTGACTTAATTTAGCTACAGGTAGCCGCTATGAAATACAAGGATCTACGTGACTTTATTGCCTATTTAGAGCAACAAGGGCAATTACAGCGTATTCAACAGCCGGTTGATCCTAATCAGGAAATGACTGAGATTTGCGATCGTACCTTGCGTGCGGGTGGTCCGGCATTGTTGTTTGAAAATCCTGTAGGTTACGACATGCCTGTACTGGCTAACTTGTTTGGTACGCCAGAGCGAGTTGCAATGGGAATGGGGCGTGACAATGTTAAACAGTTACGCGAAGTTGGCGAATGGTTAGCGTATTTAAAAGAGCCAGAGCCACCGCAAGGGTTACGGGATGCGATTAATAAAATCCCCGTATTTAAGCAAGTACTTAATATGCCTACTAAAGTATTGCGTAAAGCGCCTTGCCAACAAATAATCTGGCAAGGTGATGAGGTTGACTTAGATAAAATTCCAGTGATGAGTTGCTGGTCTGGTGATGTCGCACCGTTGTTAACATGGGGCTTAACCATAACTCGCGGCCCGAATAAAAAACGTCAAAATTTAGGCATTTATCGCCAACAGAAGATTGCTAAAAATAAAGTCATTATGCGTTGGTTAGCGCACCGTGGTGGTGCGTTAGATCTGCGTGAATGGTGTGAAGCCCATCCGGGGGAAAAATTTCCTGTCACGGTTGCGTTTGGTGCAGATCCTGCGACGGTATTAGGCGCGGTAACACCGGTACCTGATACTTTATCTGAATATGCGTTTGCTGGTTTGTTGCGTGGTAGTCGTACTGAGGTGGTTAAAAGCATCAGTAACGACTTACAAGTGCCAGCCAGTGCTGAAATTGTGATGGAAGGCTATATCGACCCTGAAGAATATGCTGATGAAGGTCCTTATGGCGATCATACCGGCTATTACAATGAGGTTGAGCGTCATCATGTGTTCACTATTACTCATGTCACGATGCGTAACGATCCGATTTACCATAGTACCTATACAGGGCGTCCACCTGATGAACCTGCAGTACTTGGCGTAGCGTTAAACGAAGTGTTCGTGCCTATCTTGCATAAACAGTTCCCTGAGATTGTTGATTTTTATCTGCCGCCAGAAGGGTGTTCTTACCGCATGGCGGTGGTGACGATGAAGAAACAGTATCCAGGCCATGCCAAACGGGTGATGATGGGGGTGTGGTCATTTTTACGCCAGTTTATGTACACTAAATTTGTGATTGTGTGTGATGATGATGTCAATGCACGTGATTGGCAGAGTGTGATTAATGCGATGACCACGCGCATGGATCCGGTGCGAGATAGTTTATTTATTGATAATACCCCGATTGATTCGCTGGATTTCGCTTCGCCTGTGGTGGGTTTAGGGTCGAAAATGGGGATTGATGCCACCATTAAATGGCCGGCTGAATTGGCAACTACACTCACAGAATCATCACCCGTTAAGACTGAGTTTGATATTGAAGCGGGATTGGCAGCGCTGAAGTTACAATTGCCCGCTATTATTGATTGCTATCTACCACCTGAAGCCGCTGATTACAGTATGGCGATGGTGAGTATCAATAAAACGGTGGCAGGTGAAGCCGAGCAAGTGATGGTCGCGGTATGGGCATTCTTAAATCAATTTACCGATGCTAAATTTGTGATTGTGTGTGATGGTGACGTCAATGTACGCGACTGGAATGATATTATTTGGGCGGTGACGACGCGGATGGATCCAAGCCGTGATACGGTATCAATAGCTACCACATCGACTCGCTGTTCGAAAATTGGCTTTGATGCGACTAATAAAATCGGTGTAGAAACCGACCGTGAATGGGGAACACCCATTATTAAAGATCCCCAGATTGTGGCACAGGTTGATGCAATGTGGGCGCAATTAGCAATCAATAACTAATCGCCAAATATGAGCTTGAGTCACACTCATTAGCTTGATGTTTTTATGTTTCAATGATGATATCCGTCATTGAATTGAGAGTTTTTATGTACCAAGTACGCCTGTTGCCTAATAACATTACGTTTACTGCCAACGCGCAGCAAACCGTATTACAAGCAGCGCTCAACGCAGGCATCGCTTTTCCTAATCGCTGCCAAGTAGGTGCTTGTGCAATGTGTATGTGTCGTAAACAACATGGTGAGATAAGCTATAAGTTAGCGCCGATGTTGACGCCACAAGAGCAAGCACAAGGCTGGATTTTTGCTTGCCAAGCGAGAGTGGAAAGTGACTTGGTGTTATCGTTAGACTAGAGGAAAACCATGTCTATCCAATGTGAAGTAAAGTCAGTTGAACCGTTGGCATGTAATACATACCGTATTTTATTAAAGCCATTACAAGCCCTCGATTTTAAAGCGGGCCAATACTTATTAGCCGTGATGGGTGAAAAAGATAAACGCCCATTCTCGATTGCTAGCAGCCCTTGCCGTCAAGACGAGCTTGAACTTCATATTGGTGCTGCGGAGCATAATGCGTATGCGTTAGAGGTGGTTGAGACCATGAAAAGCGCATTAAGTGATCATCACGCGGTCACGATTGAAGCCGCGCATGGTGAAGCATGGTTGCGTCATGAAAGTCAGCGACCATTATTGATGATCGCTGGTGGTACCGGTTTTTCTTATATTCGCAGTATGGTTGATAATTGTATTAGCCGTGGTTTAACACAGCCGATATTTATTTATTGGGGCGGACGTGATTTATGTCAGTTATACGCTAACGCAGAAATGCAGGCATTAGCCCTGCAGTACCCCAATATTAGCTATGTACCTGTCGTTGAAACGGCGGCTGAAGGTTGGCAGGGCAAAGTGGGTAATGTACTTGATGCCGTTGCTGAAGATTTTGTCAGTTTATCGGCTTATGATATTTATGTTTGTGGTCGCTTTGAAATGGCGGGTGCAGCGCGTGAGCGTTTCTGTACTGAAAAAGGGGCGCTACGCGAGCATATGTTTGCCGATGCGTTTGCATTTATTTAAGTTAGTAAACCCATGAAAAAGGCGCGAATTTCGCGCCTTTTTTGTGTCTATTTTTTGACGGATAATGCTCTTTGAGAGGCGACTTTTTGTTTAACCCAAGTTTCGTTAAACCATAATGACAATAAAATAATTCCGCCGCCGATAATTAATCGTAGGTAATCCACATCATGGTTCCAGATGACAATGTTGACGATTAACCCTGCAGGTACCAAGGCATTATTCATGATCGCTAACGCGCCAGCATTGACTAGCGTTGCGCCTTTGTTCCAAATGAAATATCCCACCCCAGAAGCAATCACGCCAAGATAGACTAAAATACTCCATTGCAACGTTGTTGTTGGCAATTTGGCACTATTACCAAACAATAAATACATCGGCACCGCCACGCAAACTGCGCCTAAATAAAACCAACCAAAGACGGTGTGCTGTGGAATATCAGCGTGCTCTTGCTCCATAATGCGTTTGTAGCCGACCTGACCAATCGCAAAGCAAAGGTTAGCTGCTTGAACGACGAAAAAACCAATAATAAAGTGCTGATTAATGCCTTCAAACTTAATCACCGCGGCACCTAATACGGCGATCACGGCACTGAGTAAATACCATGGCGAGAATTGTTTATGAAGTGCATCGTAGATAAGGGTAACGTAAATCGGGGTGAAAATAGTAAATAGCAGTACTTCAGGAACGGTTAAATATAAAAACGATTGATAATAAAAACAATACATTAACCCTAGCTGGAATGCGCCAACAACCATTAACTTTAGCGCAAGCTTGGGGTGTAAGTATTTAGTGCGTAAAAACGGTAAAAAAACCACCGCCGCCAAACAAACGCGGGTTAACACCGAAAACCAAGCATCCACTTGGCCTGCAAGATAAACGCCGATTAAGCTAAAAGAAAAAGCCCACAACAGGGTTATTACAGATAAGTATTTCATCGTTAAAAAAAGGTGTGTTGATAGAGGGTAACAGCAGTGTAACGAAATTGCGGCAGCAGGAGTATGAGAATTACGGTCTAGAATATAACGATGTTAGCAGCCGTTATGCTAACGACTGCTGTCTTTATGGCGGATTATTTTAGCGGGACGATCAATAAATCAACCGGGGTACGGCTAATAAGTTGACGCGTTGATGATAAAATTTTGCTCCAGAAATCTTGATGATGACCACAAATCACTAAATCGACATTAAGATCTTTGATAGCGTTACAAATTTCTTCACTTAAATCACCACTACCGACTAAGGTATGGGCTACAGGGTAGCCTGCATGGTTGGCAAGCTCGTGTAATCTATTTTGAGCATCACTTTCAGCACGTTCATGCATCTCTGCAAGATTAATATCAATCAAGCCAGTGTAAAGATCGGCATAGTCTACATCAATATGGACCAGTGATAGTTTAGCATCCAATGATTGCGCTAATTTGGCTGCTTTAGCAACGAGATAGGTGCTGTCTTCAGAAAGATCGATAGCAGCGATAATATGTTTATAAACCATCACTTACACTCCATGGCAATATAATAATAATGATGTATGTTAGCACTGGTCTACACTTAAAAATATCGATTAGGTCGCATCTATAGGTTACAAAATGGTTAATTATTTTCCGTAATCGTTGATTCATTTTTATTGTTATTTTAGTGGTTTATACTAACAGTAGTGTCCTTTAATAAGGACGTTTTGTTCATTTGTTGCATTCTTAACAGTGCACAGTGACAATGTCTTGATTACACTTAAACAAACAGGAGTAGTGCAATGTTAGCCAAGGCAATGGTTGAAAATCTTAATGAGCAAATTAATTTAGAGTTCTTTTCTTCAAATTTATACCTGCAAATGAGCGCATGGTGTGAAGATAAAGGTTTTGAAGGTGCTGCTGCGTTCTTACGTGTGCATGCTGCTGAAGAGATGGAGCATATGCAACGTTTGTTTACTTATGTGAGCGAAACGGGTGCGTTACCTATTTTAGGTACCATTGAAGCACCTAAGCATGAGTTTGCTTCTTTAGGCGCAGTGTTCCGTGAAACTTACGAGCATGAGCAACTTATCACTAAGAAAATTAATGAATTAGCCCATGTTGCATTTTCGACTCAAGATTATTCAACCTTTAATTTCTTACAGTGGTATGTATCAGAGCAACATGAAGAAGAAAAATTATTCAAAGGTATTTTAGATAAAATTGAGTTAGTTGGTGAAGATGGCAAAGCGCTATTCTTTATTGATAAAGACTTAGCTGCGATGGCTAAAGGCGAGTCAGCACCAACATCAGTAATGGATTCACAAGCTTAAAGTGGTTCGAAGGGGGAGTGGTAATACACTGCCCCTTTTATCCCTGTAAGCCAGTGATATATAAAGGGGATAACTATGATCAGTGGTGATGCACTTTTAGTTGCGATTTTTGTGGTAGCAACTGTTAATACATGTAGATACATCAGTACATTACGTTCTTTGTTGGTGGTGATGCGAGATTGTGATCCGTTGTTGTATCAGCAGGTCGACGGACGCGGCTTTTTTTCATCGCAAGGTAACGTTAGTAAACAGATTCGCTTATTTCATTACATTCGCAGTCAACAGTATAAAAAACATCACGATCCGCTTTTTATGGCGAAATGCATGAAAGTGCGCAAGCTATTTGTATTAGCAAGTACCTTTATGATCACTTTCTTTGTGGCTATTTTTGCTGTCGCTTTCCTCGGGCTCTAATATCACATCTCTTTCTGAGGTGTCACTGCTCTGGTGACACTTTCTTTGCTGTATCCTCGCTCAGTGTTATATCATTGGTATTGATATACGAATAACTTATCAATCACTCTCATTTTTCCCCATTCAGTATCGGAAACTAAGTCGCTATGGATCAATTTTTACTTTGGTGGGCATCACTTGAAAAAGGTGCGTCCGTTAATTGGATATATAACATTGGCTTATTGCTACTGTTGAGTGCGTTATTGTGGGGTGGGTGGTTACTGCTTTCGCGCCGCTTAGCGACCATGGCGAGTAAAACTCATTTAATTTGGGATGATGCCTTAATTAATGCTGTTCGAACGCCAGTTTCGTTATGTATTTGGGTGTGGCCTGGGCTGATGGCATTAGGGATCATGGTCGATAATATTACGACCTATTCCAGTGGTTTCTTAGCGTCGTTACGCCATTTATTATTGGTTGGGGTCTTTATTTGGATCGTGATGCGGTTGATCACCAATATTGAACAAACCATCTTAGATAATCGCCCCCATCGTGATGCCACCACAGTAACCGCTATTTCAAAAATATTGCGCTTACTGGTAATGGTGTTAAGTAGTTTAATTGTAATGCAGAATTTCGGCTTAAGCTTGTCGGGTCTGTTAACGTTTGGTGGTGTCGGTGGTTTAGTGGTCGGTATGGCTGCTAAGGATTTACTGGCGAACTTCTTTGGTGGCATGATGATTTATTTTGATCGTCCCTTTAAAGTGGGCGATTGGATTCGAAGTCCAGATCGACAAATAGAAGGCACTATTGAACGGATTGGGTTTCGTATGACAGTGATCCGTACTTTTGATAAGCGCCCACTGTATGTGCCGAACTCGGTCTTCAGTTCGGTGGTGGTGGAAAATGCCTCACGGATGCAGAATCGACGTATTAAACAAAGTGTTGGTTTACGTTATTGCGATGCTGCTGTCGTGGGGCTGGTGGTCGATGATATTAAAACCATGCTCCAAAATCATGCTGATATTGAAACGCGCCAAACCTTGATTGTGAGCTTTGATACTTACGGATCATCGTCACTCAATATTTTAGTGTATACCTTTACCAAAACCGTTGATTGGGTTAAATACAAAGCGGTTCAGCAAGATGTGATGCTGCAAATTGTCGCGATTGTACATGCCCGTGGAGCCGATTTTGCGTTCCCAACCACCACTTTAGATATGCCAACAGCTGCAATTACCGCATTAACGGCGATTGAGAGTCGTCAACAAGCTTGATTTTAATCGAATAAATCACTGTGGTTGGATAGCAGTTGGTATTGGGCTAAGAGGCAGGTAAAATAGCAACAACAATAGAAAAAGGATGCTAATCGTTAGCATCCTTTTTGCGTTTATTTAGTGACATTTAAGGCTGATTGAAATCCATGGCAAACAAATATGATGTAGTAATTATTGGTGCAGGTGCTGCAGGCTTAATGTGTGCTGCCACCGCAGGTAAGCGTGGACGCTCAGTGTTAGTGCTTGATCATGGCAAGAAACCTGGTCGTAAAATTTTAATTTCAGGTGGTGGTCGTTGTAACTTCACTAACAATGATGTCGCTGCTAATAATTATGTTTGCCGTAATCCCCATTTTGTTAAATCAGCATTGTCACAATATAGTCAATGGGATTTTATTGGCTTGGTGTGTCAGCATGAAATTGACTATGAAGAACGCGATCATGGGCAGTTATTTTGTGTTGATTCCGCCAAAGACATTGTCAAAATGTTGGTGGCAGAATGTGATTTGCCTAATATCAGTTTACGTTATCAGACCGATATCACCTCAATCACACAACTAGAGACCGGTTTTAGTTTGAGTGTTAATGGTGAAACGATCAGCTGTGAATCGCTGGTGGTTGCAACGGGTGGGTTATCGATGCCGAAATTGGGTGCGACCCCGTTTGGCTATCAAATTGCTGAGCAGTTTGGGCTGACAATGGTGCCAACCACCGCAGGTTTAGTGCCATTTACACTCCATAAGCAAGATAAAGACGCTTTTGAAGAACTATCCGGTATTGCTGTCCCTGCGGTGATCACGACCGCTGACGGTACCAGCTTTAAAGAAAATTTATTATTTACTCACCGTGGTTTATCAGGCCCTGTGGTTTTGCAAATTTCATCGTATTGGTTGCCTGGCCAAAAAGTGAGTATTGATTTGTTACCGATGCTGAATTTGACTGAAACGTTAATTGAATTACGTGAACTGCATCCAAATCAGAGTTTAAAAAACACCTTATCGCGCTTGTTACCTAAGCGTTTAATTGAAGTCTTAATCACCCGTGGTGACATTACCGATAAACCGTTAAAGCAACTTAATCATAAAGAATTTGAGCGGCTAGGAACCTATTTCCACCAATGGAACATTGCGCCTAATGGCACCGAAGGCTACCGCACTGCTGAAGTGACGTTAGGTGGGGTTGATACTGATGAACTGTCATCTAAAACCATGGAATCTAAAAAAATCAACGGGCTGTTTTTTGCTGGTGAAGTGATGGATGTTAGTGGTTGGCTCGGTGGTTATAACTTCCAGTGGGCGTGGAGTTCTGGCTATGTTGCTGGTCAAAATGTGTGATTTTTAAGCGCTAAATTTGATGTTGTAAGTCTTCAAAAGATTCGAAATTCATTCAAAGTGGTGTTTTTTTGTCGATATTGCTTGGTAATGGTTAATTTATTAACAAGCAATATCAATGTGTTATGTTTTATTTTGGTTTTTATCTGAAAATAAATCTTTACAATGATTGCTAACCACATAATAATGATGTCGCTCTGTTGTTCGGAGTTATTAATGAAAACGTCAAGTAAAAGAAAAACCCTCAGAATATCTTCGTTAGTGTTGCATTCCTTAGTGTTTCCCTTAGCTTCATAGTCACATTCAATAATTCAAGCTTTCAGTGCATCGTGATA
>SAMEA5043655__coassemble_89_pt1 | contig 21422 bp, 22 predicted proteins | sample SAMEA5043655__metabat2_low_PE_001 | metagenome-assembled genome bin SAMEA5043655 (sample SAMEA5043655) | Gadus morhua
AGCAGGTAAAGCAGGTAAAGCAGGTAAAGCAGGTAAAGCAGGTAAAGCAGGTAAACATACTGATTGAGTATAATCAACAAAAAAGGGATGCCGCAGCATCCCCTTTTTATTGACCACGCTGAGATAGCTAGATCAAAAATCTGTTTTTCAATTTTTCTATCGGAGAGTCATTGAATAACGATTGGAAGCCACTCAGGTTATGAAATTCTGAATAGTTTAATCGAATCACGACGAACCGTTACACCACGGAAAGTTACTGGCTCTAACAACGTCATTAGTTGCTTAGAAACAAAAAACTTACCGCCATAGCTACGATCACCGCCACGATTAACCCAATCAGCAAATTCATCAGCCAGACTGAACATTGAGTTACCGACTAATAAAACTAGAACTTTAGCCACTTCGCTATCGTTCTGACGGTTAAACTCTGCGTCACGAACTTTTTTACGATATTCGTCGACAATTCTTTCAAGGCACTCAAATCTGCTCATATACACCACCATAAAAATCGAGGCGTGGATACTACTGCTCAACTCTCGTTAAATCAAGCCATCTCGGTATGTTTCTTGTGTTTCATCATTAAATTTTTCATTTTAATAACATTATTAATACTAATTGACTAAAACAATCTGTCTTTATCTTCATATTTTGTCATTTTGATAAAGTTTTATTTAAAATACATCTTTATCCGCGCTAGAATAATTCCTTTTACTCATATCGGTAATAAAACATGGATAAGGACGCTAACTTTCATCTCTTGGGTCAACTAAATACTGAATTTAACACCATAACGGCAATGATAGATCTTTATTGCTTACACCATCACCAACCCAATACTGGTAAATTTCAGCGCTGTGCTGATTGTGAACAATTTAGAGCCTACGTTAAACAACGTCTCGACCGCTGTCCTTATGGTGAAAAAAAACCGAGTTGTAAACAGTGCCCTATTCATTGCTATAAGTCACAACAAAAGCTTAATTCACAAACAATCATGCGCTATTCTGGCCCTAAAATGCTAGTTAAACATCCTATTATGGCGATTAGGCACTTAATTCATGATAAACGAGCAGTGCCAGAAAGAAACAAACAAATGACATCTAATTACAAAGCGAGAAAAGCATTAGTAAACAAGATATAATAAATAAAAGCTGCTTAATGATAGTCTTATCGTAAGCTGTTTTAGTTACGGTAAAAATCAATCACTTCAATTTTTACTGGTGTATTCTTTTTGGTTAGTTCAACGGTAAATTGATCTTCATCAACCACTTTTGCATCTTTTGCCCCTTCACCAACAACACTCACTCCTTCAATTTTGGTGTACAGTTTACTGTAATCATAGTGCATAGTGACCGTAACTTTGGTCGGTGCTGTCGTTGATAATTCAAAGGTACAAATACCTGTTGGGCAAAATACATCAATATCATCAGGTGATGTGACTGACACCGTATCAACGTTTTTAACAGGTGTCGCTGTAACTGTTGCTTCACTACATCCAGCTAATAGCATTGTAGCCGCGACCACAAGAAAACCTAATTGACTTTTTTTCACCGATTCATCCTCGTTTAATTTTATATGCTGTGATACCTATTTAAGATAAAGAATTCACACCATTGATTGTATTTTTTATTGGCCTAATGCCTGAATTTCATCAACCGTTAAATAGCGCCATTGGCCTTCGTTAACATCTAATGTCACGCAACCAATAGCCTCGCGATGTAAGCCTACAACTTTATTTCCAATGCTTGCAAACATCCGTTTTACTTGATGAAATTTACCTTCAGTAATCGTTAATAACACTTGTTTATCATTAACAATTATTAACGTTGCAGGGGCTGTCAGTTGTGTTTCGCCTTGCAACTTAATACCTTGAGCAAACAACGGTATTGCACTTTCGTCAATCGATTGACGCAATTGAACTCGATAGACTTTAGGGCATAATTTATTGGGAGAAGTAATATTAAATGACCATCGACCATCATCGGTGATCAGCACTAACCCTGTTGTATCAGCATCTAGCCGGCCCACAATATGTAATTCTTGTGGGCGTTCTATATCAATGTAATTGAACAACGATGGGTACACTTCATCAATATTAGAACAAATTGTCTGTGCGGGTTTATGCATTAATAGATAACGAAATGGACGTGGATAAAGACGCTCACCATTCAATGCCACATCATTATTCTCATGTACTTGAGTGGCAATGTCGGTAATCACTTCACCATTAACCGTTACATCACCTTGAGTAATAAAGGTAATGGCTTGCGTTTTCGTGAAGGCGGTACTTTTACAAACAAATTTATCAAGCCGCATAAAAACATCGCTATTTTTAAAGCGATTATTATCCTTGTCCGTCAGTAATAAGCAACACTTACCCCTATATTTAGCAGATCAACCAGCTATCTCGCCTCATAACCATCAAAATAATACTGTTACACCAACATAGTACCTTTTAATACGGTTACAGCTTGACCACTCAGCATAACGCGCTGATTACCCAATAGTTCAACCTTAACTTCACCACCTCGAGATGATGCTTGGTAGCCTGTCAATCGGGTTTTATTTAGCTTATTCCCCCAAAAAACGGCTAATCCACAATGCGCAGCTCCCGTTACAGGATCTTCATTAATCCCGACCCAAGGCCCAAAGTGACGAGAGATGAAATCAGTCGTATCCTGCATTGACGGTGAGGTAACGACCACGGCTGATAACCCTGTCACACTGTTCAATCCATCAAAATTAGGGGTTAATGCCAGTAAATCGACTTCATGAGCAATCTCAATTAATGCTTTACCATTAAAAAAATGACTACTTAGCACTTGGTCTGGTGCTAACCCTAAGTGAGTCAATAATGCTGATGTCGGGGTAAAAGTTGAATCAATTTTTGCGGCAGGAAAATTCATATCAATACCAGTGGCAGTGATCGTTACCACCAGCTCTCCTGATAATGTATGAAAAACCAGTTGTTCGCCCTGTTGAACGTTATAGTGCTGCTGAAGAATATGTGCAACAGCCAATGTACCATGTCCGCATAACTTCACTTCAACTGTTGGCGTAAACCAGCGTAGGTTAAAGTCATCAAGAGATAAAAAAGCCGTTTCTGGCAATGCCATTTCAGCAGCAATTGATAACATTAAGTCATCATTAAGTGCTGTATCAGTAATACATACACCAGCAGGGTTGCCTTTAAAAGGCTCTGATGTAAAAGCATCAACTTGATAAATTTCGAGTTCCATACGTTATCCTTAACTAAAGCAATTAGCGTACTACTACACCAGAAAAATCATCTAATAGCTACCAAGCTAAACAACTCACATTTTATTCTCAAGCAGAATAAATCACGATCTACTTCAATAATTTTATTAATTTATTAAATATTGTTTGTTGCATTAGTAAAGCTAGGCTAATATCGCGCAACTTTGGTAATAGAACCATTACCATAATCAAGATAATCTCTTTATAATCATTAGGTTAACAATGTCTTATAACGCTTTATACACTGATTTATCTGGCTACTATGATTTAATGTGTGCTGATATCGATTACCAAGAACAAAGTAATTGTATCCGTAGACTCCACCAGCTATTCGGCAATCAAGGTACTCATTATCTGGATCTTGCTTGTGGTACTGGTCCTCATGTTGAACATTTTATTGGTTATGGTTATCAAGCGAGCGGCTTAGACATTAATCAGCCGATGCTAAATATTGCTCAACAACGCTGCCCACAAGCGACTTTTGTTCAACACGACATGTGTAATTTTACTGTCGATACACCATTAGATTTAATTACCTGTTTCTTATATTCATTGCACTACAACGCTAATATCGAAAAACTGATGCAATGTATTGAAAGTGCCTTTAATGCATTAAGTAAAGACGGTGTTTTCTGTTTCAATGCCGTCGATAAAGATAAAATCGACAATAGCTCTTTTGTACGCCATACCACTGAGTTTGAAGATAGCCACTTTATGTTCCAATCAGGTTGGCACTACAGCGGTAATGGTGAAAACCAACAATTACAGCTACAGATTGAAAAAACATGTGACAATGTAACGCAATCTTGGCGTGATAATCACCCTATGGTGGCGATCAATTTTGCTCAACTACAGCAATTACTAACGCCATTTTTTGATGTCACTATGTTTGAACATAGCTACGATAAAATCGTACCTTGGAATGGTCAATCAGGTAATGCTATTTTTGTTTGTGTAAAAAAAGAAAATACTATTATCAACCACGTTATCGACCAACAAGCCGCATAAAAAAAGCCTCGATCAATATATTGATCGAGGCTTCTCTGCTTAACGAATAATATCAGTCTAATACGGTGCCGCTATAACACCGTATTTAGCGAACGACTATTATTTGTTGTTTTCAGCAATAACTATATCAGCCGCTGCTTCTGCAGATGCTTCTTCTACTTTAAGAAAGTTTTCTTTATCACGCTCGTTTAATTCAGAACGGTGAGCAAGTGGTTTTTCTTTTTTCTTGATAATTTGACGCTCTAAACGAGAAAATGCTGCGCTTAATGCTTCGCTTAATTCTTTTTCATCAGCTGATGCTTCAATATCACCAACACTAGTCTTAACCGCAATTTCGACAATAAATTGACGGCCTGGTTCTAGTTTCATAAATACATTACGGCTATGAAATACAACTTGGAATTTATCGAATTTAGCAAACTCAGATTCAATATGAGCTTCCATGTAATCAGGTAATTCAAAACCTTTAGCAGTTACTTTTAAAGTCATTTTTTCCACCAATAATTTATTAAGTTATTTATTGTTTGTGCTATTAAGATGAACCTAAATTAAAAAACAAAACGTGACACAGATCACACTTTAGAATTATCACGCTCAACGCTGTTCCTAACAATACTCATAAAATCAATTACAAGCGTCACAAAAACGAACAAATAACAATCAATATATATATTTAAAGTTTATAAAAAACACTATATTTATGTCTTTTAATCGAATTTACTCCAGTGAAAAATTTAAATTAATAAAATAAGATCAAAATGTTTAATTTAGTCTATGGTTTATTGCACTAGCCTTTAAATATGACTTAATAACCTATTATGAAAAATTGATTACATATATTTGAGTTTTAACCTTTAGGTTTTAGCTAATGACTTAAATCATAGGCAGCAATAAAATTCTGTTATTGTTCGATGCATCACATTATATCTCTTTAATAAGATGCTCATGCTTTAGCGTTTTTAAATTTAAATTATCATTTGGTATAGAATTATGAATCAGACCTATCCTCTTTTAAAAGGCAATTGGCTTCCTAAAAATAAAGCACACATTGCAGCTTGGATTAAAGATTTAAAAACACGTACGCATTTAACGTCCCATTCAATCGCTCAGCCGATTACAGAATTTAAAGAATTAGTTGAAAGTGATCCTGTACTTCTACGTCTTTCTCAAGATATGTTCAGTGAAGCGAAAAGCCACAAAGAATTAACGCCTTTAGAAACACCTGAAGTTAATGACTTTGATGAGTTTTTAGTTTTACTTAATCATATTATGACTCAAGCACCAGAATGTACTGAGTTTTTAGATCCTAAAACAGGTGCACTTGAGCCTTGTGGTTTAATTGGCTTTCCAATTAATGCCCTACTTGATTGGCCAATGGCAACAGATTCAGGTTATGCGTTCTTTGCTAACGAACTTGTTAACCAACAATTTAAAAAGATTCTGAGTTACTGGAGCTTATACCTTTCATCTCCAGCATCTCGTTCCGTATTGATTGAAAACCATCCAGATCGCATCCCAAAAGTGTTTGGTTGGTTAAGTGATAATGCACAAAAAGAAATGGTTACTGTTGCTTGCCAAGCTGAAGTAAGTGGTTCAGAAAACTACAGTAAACCTTTTGAGCACTTCTTCAATTGCGATCCAACAGATAAACATTACGGCTTTAAATCTTGGGATGATTTCTTTACCCGTACTTTTAAAGACGGTGTAAGACCGGTTGCTGAAGGTGATGATGTTATTGCTAATGCCTGTGAATCAGCACCGCTACAAGTTGTTACTAATGTTGCTAAGTCTTCAAGCTTCTGGCTTAAAGGTCAGCCTTACTCATTAGAAAACATGATGGATTTTGATCCTTTAGCTGAGCAATTTGTCGGTGGTACTGTCTACCAAGCATTCTTGAGTGCATTAAGCTATCACCGCTGGAACAGCCCAGTCAGTGGTACAGTTAAGAAAACTTACATGGTTAACGGTTCATACTACTTAGGAAATCGTTACCAAGGCTTTAATAACCCAGACGGTGCTGACGATAGCGCGCCAAATAATTCACAACCATTCTTAACCGCAGTGGCAACACGCGCAGTGATCTTTATTGAATCAGATAATCCTAAAATTGGTTTAATGTGTTTCATCGCTATTGGTATGGCTGAAGTGTCTTCATGTGCAGTAACGGTTGAAGAAGGCCAACACATTAATAAAGGTGACGAATTAGGCATGTTCCACTTTGGTGGTTCAACACATTGTCTAATCTTCAAACCAGATGTAGAGCTTGAGTTTGATTTCCACAATACAGCGCCAGGCCTTGATGCAACGAATATCCCAGTATGTTCTCGCATTGCGACCATAAAGAATAAATAATTCTGTAGCGTACGTATTTATAAAGACGACTTCAAATACCAAAGCAGCCTAATTATAGGCTGCTTTTTTTATGCCTTTACCTGCCAACCAGAACGCGTTTTAATGAAAATAACTTGCTGCTGGTTACTACTGATATCCCCTGCTTTATAGTGTCCATACTCTATTGAGAGCGCATGTAAGCCTAAACCTGAATCACGCGTATCTTCTTTGATCTTATGACTCTCTTGATTTTGAAGAAAGCGAATGTCGTAACTCACCTCTGCTATATATTGATCATATTTTTTATATCCACTGACTTTAGCAAAATTATCAACGCTCAAGACTGTGCTCGCTTTAGAGGATAGTGCCGCAGAATAAAAGGCTTTTTCTAATGTGGTGTCATTAGGGATCTCTGTACACCCAGCCAAGACAGGAAAAATTGCGAAACTAATATACTTTTTCATACCAACATCCTTTGTCAGCAACAAATACGAAACATAATTCATATTAAATGACGATACTCATAATGACAAAGGAAAATTGATTTTATACTCCTTTTATGTGTCACAAACACGAATAATGATCAATATCTCGGTAACCCCACCCATTGTAACCGATACCACAAAATACTTTAGCTTATCAACCATTCTATTGAGTCACTCAGCAATGTTAAATTATACCTCTTTATTTAACATTGATATTAGGTGTAATTATTTGCATGTTAAATATGTTTGGTTTCAAAAAGTGCTTCTTTATGTGACCCATGTTTTAAAACAATACATTTAGTGTAACCGCTACCACTACCTTGTAATTGATCACAGTCAGGGCCTCAATATCAAGTAATAATAAGAAAAAATAAAAAAGGCCCTACATCATGTCATCACAATCTATTAGCTTAAAAACCAAATTCAGTTACGGAATTGGCGCATTAGGAAAAGACTTTGCTTGTGCCCCTATCTATATCTTTCTTATGTATTACTTCACTGATATTGCTGGAATATCTGCAGCATTTGTCGGTACTATTTTCTTAGCCGCACGGATTATTGATGCAATTACTGACCCGATGATGGGAATGGTTGTGGATAATACTCGCTCACGATTTGGTAAATTTCGACCATGGATTATCATCGGTACAGTCATTAATGCAGTCGTATTAATTGGTTTATTTAGCACTCACTTATTTGAAGGCACAGCCTTATACGTGTATGCCGCAGCCGCTTACATTTTATGGGGATTAACTTACACCATTATGGATATTCCTTATTGGTCAATGATCCCTGCCCTTTCAAGCTCTCGTCCTGAAAGAGAAAAATTAGTGGTATGGCCACGCTTATTTGCAAGCCTTGCATGGTTTATTACCGGTACTTATGGGCTGTATATCGTTACAACTCTTGGTGATGGTAATGAAGGCAAAGGTTTTCAAATTGCAGCAATACTTATCGCTATTTTCTTTATATTTAGCGCACTTATTACGGCTAAAAATGTTAAAGAACATATTAATGTATCCGCCCAAACTACCAGCAAATTCACAATCAAAGATGTTCTGAAGATTATTAACTGCAACGATCAACTCAAAGTATTAATTGCTACGGTATTGGCGTTTCAAATGGCGAATATGCTCGTTGGTGGTTTTGCAATTTACTACTTTACTTATGCGCTAGGTAATAAAGAATTGTTTCCTGCTTATATGATGGTGGCAGGTATTGCCGAAGTTGTTGGTGTGTTCTTATTCCCACGTTTAGCTAACGTTATTCCCCGTAAATTACTATGGATTATTGCGTGTACTATGCCAATAATATCTTGTGCGATATTACTCGGAATGAATATTTTTGTACCCGGAAATTTACTGCTTATTGGCCTATCTGGTGCAGCAATCAAATTTGGCGTAGGTATTGCCAATGCACTCCAAACAGTAATGCTATCTGATGTGGTTGACTATGGTGAGTTTAAGACAGGTCGTCGCAGCGAAAGTATTATTTTCTCGATTCAAACTATGCTGGTGAAATTTGCAGGAGCATTTGGTGGTTTTATTGTTGGGGTTGGTTTATCACTTATTGGCTACCAAGCTAACCAAGCTCAAGCTGCAGATACTCTTCTAGGCATTCAGTGGTTAATGATTGGTTTACCTGCCGCATTAATGTTGATCAGCGCGATTGTTTATAAACGCTACTATCACCTACACGATGGTTTTAATCCTGCTGATTTTAAACAATCACCGCCAGTAATAACAAACCAAAAACCGTTTTCAACTACTGTTTAATCTTTATTACACAGTCTAAATATACTTTTTATGAGCCGTCAATAGTCGGCTCATTACTTGTTTTAATGAGGTCATCCATGCGTTCTTTCTCTGATATTATTGCAAGCCAAGATTGGCAAAACCAACTTGTGGTTAAGCTTAATACTCTAGCTCCCCATAGCCCGTTACATAGTTATCGCTCAGTGGATGATGCGCAGCAACAGTGCCATTCTAGTCGTCAAACGCTCAATGGTATGTGGGATTTTGCGTTATATCCAAGCCCTCAAGCAGTTCCACATACAATGGCTGACTGTGCATTTAATACTCAACAACATCATTGGCAACCGATCGTAGTTCCAAGCAACTGGCAGCTACAAGGGTATGACAAACCGATTTATACCAATGTAAAATACCCTTTTGCTGATACACCGCCTATTGTTCCTCAAGATAACCCAACGGGTTGCTATCGCCGTTATTTCACTTTAACCGCAGATGATATTAGCCAGCAGACTCGACTGATATTTGAAGGCGTTAATTCAGCCTTTCATTTATGGTGTAATGGTCGCTGGATTGGTTATTCACAAGACAGCCGTTTACCCGCTGAATTTGATCTAAGCGATGCCGTTCACGAAGGCGAAAACCTATTAAGTGTCATGGTAGTACGTTGGTCTGATGGCTCATATTTAGAAGATCAAGATATGTGGTGGTTAAGTGGTATTTTCCGTGATGTGTTTATATATCATAAACCGCATCTCGCTATTGCTGATGTATTTGTTCAACCTCAACTTGATGCTTTATACCAAGACGCCACTCTAGTCATTACCACTAAATTAACGCAAGTAAGTGATAGTTACAGTGTCACGGTTTCTCTGTTTGATGCAAATAATCATCCTGTCGAACTTCACGGTGAAACTAACGTTCATACCGCCGCTTATGATGTCGATGAAAAAGGGGCTTGGCGCGATCAAACAGAACATCGATTACACATTAGCCAACCTCAACAATGGAATGCCGAAACACCTTATCTTTATCGCGCAGTAATCGCCTTATATGATGGCGAATGTTTAATCGAATGCGAAAGTTATGCGGTAGGTTTTCGTAATATTGCCATTACTAATGGCCAACTGGTTGTTAATGGTAAACCACTATTAATTAGAGGGGTTAATCGACACGAGCATCACCCTACCACTGGACATTACATCACTGAAGCATCAATGCTTGAAGATATTAAATTGATGAAGCAGTACAACTTTAATGCCGTACGCACAGCACACTACCCTAATCATCCTCATTGGTATGAACTATGTGATCAATATGGTTTATATGTCGTTGATGAAGCTAATATTGAAACCCATGGCCAATCTCCAATGTGTCGGTTATCAAACGATCCAATGTGGAATAGTGCTTATATGCAGCGCATGATGGCAATGGTTGAACGGGACAAAAACCATCCTTCGATCATCATTTGGTCTTTAGGAAATGAATCAGGTATTGGTTTTAATCACCATGCAATGTATCAATGGACTAAACATCGCGATCCTTCCCGTCCAGTACAATATGAAGGTGGCGGTGCGAATACAACAGCAACCGACATTATCTGTCCAATGTACGCCCGTGTTGATCAACACATTGATCATCCAAGCGTGCCTAAATATGCGCTTAAAAATTGGATCAGCCAGCCTAATGAACAACGTCCGCTGATCTTATGTGAATATGCGCATGCTATGGGTAATAGCTTAGGTAGTTTTAATAAATATTGGCAGGCTTTCCGTAAATTTCCACGTTTACAAGGTGGCTTTATCTGGGATTGGGTAGATCAAGGCTTAACCAAAACCAGTGCCGATGGCCAGCAATATTGGGCCTATGGTGGTGATTTTGATGATACTATCAATGATCGCCAATTTTGTATTAATGGCTTAGTATTTCCAGATCGCACACCACACCCTGCTTTATTTGAAGTAAAGAAAGCACAGCAATTCTTCCAATTTGAGTTCACACCACAACAGCAATTACATGTTCATAGTGAATTATTGTTCAGTACTAGTAAATACACTGAATTACATTGGAAAATTCAGCAACAAGGTACAACAGTTACTCAAGGTATGTTAGTGCTAGAACTTGCACCACAGGCAAGCATTGAAATAGATTTTAGCCCTTATATGATTGGCTTTGATCCAAGCTTAAATTACTACTTAGATATTGAAGTAATATTAACTCAATCTGTTAGCTGGGCTGATGCTGGTCATGTCGTTGCTAATGAACAATATTTACTTCAACAAGCACGCAATACACCGACGTTGCCTTTAACAGATTGTGATTCAACCGTTAATTATCATCAGCAACATCAACAACTGATCGTTACTGCTGCCAATAATAAATTTAATTTTAATTTGACCACCGGTTATCTAGAAACATGGCTTCAACAAGGTACTGCGGTGATCCTATCGCCATTTAAAGATAACTTTTACCGTGCACCGTTAGATAATGATATTGGCACCAGTGAAGTTGATCGTGTCGATCCCAATACATGGATGGCGCAATGGCAACATGCGGGATTAGATAAGATAGAAACCCACTGCCAACAAGTTGAATTCCATCAAGATCATCACGGATCATTAATTGTCTGCGCTCATTTTACTCATTTTACATTGTCACAAAAAACCATTAACACACAATGGCGTTATATTATTCAATCAAGTGGCAAACTCACTATTGATGTAACCGTTGATCGCGATATTAATCTACCGAGTTTACCCAGAGTTGGTATTAGTGTAGATATTCCATTAACAGATACGGTGTCATGGTTTGGTCGCGGCCCACATGAGAACTACCCTGATCGTATTTTAGCAGCACACATTGATCGTTATACATTACCAATATCAGCAATGCATACCGATTATATCTACCCAACAGATAACGGATTACGCTGTGATACTCAGCAAGCAACAATTAACCATTTAACGATTGATGGTCAATTCCATTTTGCTATTAGTCATTATTCACAACAACAATTGGCACAAGCTCACCATACTTATGAGTTACAGCCCGATGATTGCTTACATCTACATCTTGATAGTGAATATATGGGCATTGGTGGTGATGATTCTTGGAGCCCTAGTGTACATCCGGAGTTTTTATTAACGGCTCCACGTTATCAATACCAATTAACGTTTACAGCACTGTCATAATCATGGAGAAACATAAAGTGACGACTTTACAATCTTCTTCACCGATCTATTCATTAATTGGTACTCGTAGCCAAATACTGATCACTGTGAATGATGTTGCTGACATTGTTTACTATGGATCACGATTATCTAATACCGATGATAACGCATTACAACAGATGGTTATTGGGCTTGAACGCCCGATCCCATTTGGCCGTTTAGATAGTGATATTCCAATGTTGCCGCCATTGAAACCTTAAATTATAGTCACTAAACTTACTAAGAATTGTCACTCCGCAGTGTTTTGCTAAGTAGGTTTATCAGTCAGGATGATTGATTACGAGGTACGGACGCCTCACTCTGCATTTTGTTATGCAGTTTCGTGAATGGTTTTACCCCATTGATGATAGTTTCGGAACGACCGCTTGGAACCTATCCTCCAAGCGTTTTTTTCGTTTCTAGCTGCTTATTTTTATTCGTTTTTACTCAGCTAACGCGCGTAAAACGCTTCTAAAACAACTTGAACCTTCTCGGCATCTTCTGCGCTCAAGTGTCCAAGATTTCTTATAATTCTGGTCTTGTCGATTGCCCGTATTTGGTCAATCGCTACTTCACTTTCAACTTTATTTTGAACCACAGGGCGGAAAGGCCATCCACGCTTTGCGGATGTCAGCGGTGCGATTTGCACTGTGCCTAATTTATTATTTAAGTCAGTCGGCGACACAACCACGCAAGGTCGTGTCTTTTGACACTCTTTGCCGACTGACGGATCTAGATTTACCAAAACAACATCAAATTTACTTACCATATTTCACCATTTTCCCATTCATCAAGGCTTTCGCCGCTTAAGTGTGTAAACTCCGCTGTCATATTTTCTGCTTCAATGCGAGCAGCGACAGGACAGATATTGTCAGCCCAACCGTCTCTTGGGTGAGCGATTTTCTTTACAGAAAACCCGTTGTCATTAACTTGCATCACAACATCCTCCCCAATTTTCAGGTCTAATTGCGTCAAAACATCGGTGGGTATTCTTAGTGTTGCTGAATTGCCACTTTTTTTTATCTGCATTGTAATTGTCATATAAAGTTTATTTACCTCATTGAGATTGGCTTTCACGCCAGTTATTGCGTATCACATGTTACGTATTACAATGTAATACAGATGTACAAAAAAAGCAAATCACCAAAATTTAGACAAAAAAAAATCAGAGAATATAAATATTCTCGAATTCTTACATACTGCGAGGATCATTCAACCTAAATCTTTAGATTTTAACTGATCGGCATTACTGCCAACCAGTGCTTTTTATTCTTTCATCCAAATTACACTATATTTATCAAATAATTATTTTAATATTCAGTATCTTATATAATAAAATCGCTTTATAATAACAGGTTCATTTTATAACAAACAACGATATTATCTGCCACTAGATTGATTAACACAGCTGTGGCATTTAATTTGAGAGCATCTATGGCAACAATTAAAGATGTTGCTCGTGAGGCTGGCGTCTCTGTAGCAACGGTATCTCGAGTATTAAACCACTCACCTAAAGCAAGTAAAGCCTCCGTTCTTGCTGTAACGACTGCAATTACGCACTTAAATTACCAGCCGAACCCTGCAGCGCGGGCTCTTGCTAGCCATCATACAAATACAGTGGGTGTATTAGTCGGTGATGTCTCTGATCCCTTCTTTGGCACATTAGTAAAAGCCGTTGACACTGTCGCTCAACAAAATGGCAAAAACCTCTTAATTGGGAATGGTTACCATCGAGCAGAAGATGAAAGAAAAGCCATCAATTTACTCATCAACAGCCGCTGTGATGCACTCGTTATTCATTCAAAGGGACTTTCAGATCAAGCGCTCATTGATTATGCACAGCAAGTAAAATCTTTAGTCTTAATTAATCGCTATATTCCAGAACTAGCAGATCGTTGTATTTCACTCAATAATTCTAAAGGTACCTATATTGCGACTGAATACCTTATTCGTCACGGCCACACACATATTGCTTATATCAACTCATCACACGATATAGAAGATGCGACCCAACGATTACAAGGTTATAAAGACGCACTAGCCGCCTATAATATAGACTTGAATGAAAGCTACATAGAAACTACCGAACCGTATATTGAAGGTGGCGAGCAAGCGATGACAAACTTGCTATCAAAATCGTTACCCATCTCAGCCGTTATTACTTACAACGATAATATGGCAGCAGGTGCAATCAATATTCTTGAGGATAATGAGATTAAAGTACCCGACAATATTTCTGTCATAGGCTTTGATGACGGTTTAATCGCTCGGTATGTACGTCCACAATTAACGACTGTTCGGTATCCTATCTACCTCATGGCAGAAGAAGCAACTAAATTAGCGTTAAATTTAATCAATGTTAATAATATACATGCTATTCCACGTATTTTTTCACCAACACTTGTCAGACGTAACTCAGTTATAAATAAAATATAAAATTAATGTGCTTATTTATAATAAAAATATAAAACCAATGGCTAATAAGCAACATTGGTTTTCACTCTGACTTATAGGTTATTATTATATTGTCTTTATATATATTCCTACTATTTATATGACGGTATATGCTTTTAAAAAAAATAATTTATATTTAGTCGTATTTTAGGGATTAAACCTTTAAATATTGGCTGGAGTTGTCTACAATTCGTTTGTTTAGAGAATACCAATAAGGCATCCTCCTTATAATTACATCGTTAAAGAGATTTTATTTATGAGTAACATGCCTATGAATGGTGTTTATCGTGCTGTTTTTAAAGCGAATATTGTTATGAGCCAGTCATTCATGGAAGAGCGTTATCAATTACATAAAAATGATAAATCTTTAACACTAGAAAAGGTAAAAATATCAGATAAAACTAACTATAAAGAAGCAATATTGACGGGATCATCAACAGATATCTACAATAAGGTACAAGAAATAATCACATCCATACAATAAATATTAATGCTTAATATAAAAATATCTTTTATTAAAATCTCTTCCTATATATTAAAAATTATATTTATAAATACTTACGACCTTTATGATAATATTTTTTATCGTAATCATTAATCTCTCTTGATACACGACAAGGATTACCCATTGCGACAACATTACTTGGAATATCCTTTGTCACAATACTACCAGCACCAATTACAGTATTATCGCCAATAGAAACACCGGGTAAAATAACACAGCTCGCTCCAATCCAAACATTATTCCCTATTGTCACTGGAATATTAAATTGTGTAACCTGCTGACGTAATAGTGGATCAATCGGATGCCCTGCAGTGGCTATAGTGACATTAGGACCAATCATGACATTACTACCAATATAAATATGGGTATCATCAACCAAGGTTAAATTAAAGTTTACATACACATTACGACCCAAATGCGTATGTTTACCCCAGTTAGCATGTAATGGTGGTTCGATATAGCACCCCTCCCCTATTTCAGCAAATAGTTGCTGCATAAGCTCAGCACGTTTTGCTATTTCTGATGGTCGTGTATGATTAAAATCATAAAGCACTTCTAAACACGCTAATTGACGTTCAGCAAGTGCATCATCACAAACGTAAACCTGCTGGCTATGCAGTTTATCTTCAGGGTTAGTTTTCATTATTTATCACCTTGGTATTATTAAGCTAAAGCTACCATATATGACTTTGATTATTCTAATAATACAACGATAATTCATCTCAAAAATGGAGAGCGATCACTCAACCATATTGCGGCGATTATTGTTGCAACTTGATACATAAAATCACATGCTAAAACAACTATTCTCGATTACAATTATCGTCTCTTTGAGCCAGTTTTAATGTCAATCATGGGTGTTACCTTTCACATTGTTTCCGTCTTATTATTAAGCCCAATATTAGTTATATCATCATCAATATATGCAGCAACAAAGACCACCAATGACACTCAACTTACTGCAAAAATCACGCTTGGACGTTATTTATTTAATGACAATCGATTATCTAAAACAGGAAATCGTAGTTGTGCCTTGTGCCATGCGTCAGATTTAGGATGGACCAACCGTTTTGCTAAAGTACCCGATATTAATGGCAACCCAACGACCTTAAATACGCCATCGTTACTTAATAGCGTAATGCTATCGACATTTATGCAGCGCCAACCTCATTTAACAACGCTAGAAGATACAATTAAATTACCATTATTCTCTTTGCACCCACCAGAAATGGGCATGACTCATTCGTTGTTGCTAACGCGATTAGCACAAGCAAATAATGTATATCAGCCACTTTTTCAAGCCAGTTTTAGTGATCAAACGATCACGACACCAAAAGTCATTGATGCATTAAGTCAGTATGTTGCCACCATTACTGATACCAATACAGCCTATCACGCTTTTATTAATGGTGATCAAACAGCCCTTAATCGTCAGCAACAACAAGGATTGGCTTTGTTCACTAGCCCGCGACTTAATTGTTCTCAATGTCATGGTGGACCTTTATTAAATCAACCCCAAGACAGCGATAGGCTCTATTACAATACCGGTCTATATGGCATTAAAAATAATATTGGTGAATATGGTTACCCTCAACATGAAATTGGATTGCGGCAATTTACACAACAAAAAATAGATGATGGTAAATTTCGTATTCCATCATTGATTAATGTAATGAACACTGGCCCATGGGGACATGATGGCAGTTTTAATCGTCTTGAGGCTGTCATTGATAGTTATGCTGCGGGTGGACGTATCATCACTATAGGTCCGAATAAAGGCGATGGACGTAGGCACCCTAACAAAGATCAGCACCTACAAGGTTTCACACTAACAACAACTGATAAACAGGTATTATTAGCCTTTTTTTCTAGTTTAAATATCCGTGATATGAGTAAAGATCCCATGCATCAAACCCCTTTTTGCCAAATTATTCCACTAAAAACTAAGCGAGATTTACCAGATTGTATTGCGCCTTTCCCTCTTCAACAACAAGAATAAAATCATGAAAAAAACACTGTCAGTATTAATCACTCTTGCAGCGAGTTCATCTGTAATGGCTGCGCTTCAAATCCCTTCGGAGGCTGAAATTAAGGGCCGTAATACCTATTTCATTGCTCCTTATAAAGCAACATGCGATGTTAAACCTATCCATCAAGTCACCGCAAATACGGCGGAAGAAGCAATACAGCTAGAACAAATATTCGATGAATCATTAGGTTATTCACTAACTCTTAATGCTAAAGGACAAGCATATATTCAATTAGCGATTAAAGAGTGGAATGAAAAAATGGTGTTTGCGACTAATCCTGATGTTAAATTAACGATCAGGGGGGCAGATATAAAGGGTCAATACATTACTAATCAGTATTGTCTTGAGCAAAATCTCGCATTACATCACGTTAATACCCATGAATGGGGCAGTTATTTAGTTGAATTACACGGTCAGCCCAATCAAATAATTAGCTTACGTATTGTTAAAGAATCAGAATGACAAAAGGCCTGCACGAATGCAGGCCTTTATTTTATTTTTACAGGTTAAGGATTACAGCTTACGCCATACGCCCCACTCACCTGTTGTTCCTGGTTCTTCGCCTACTGTGTTCCAGTATGCTTTCCAGCTAATGCCGTCGTGGATTGCTACGTCATTTTCGTTATATGTTTTCGTTGCAGACCAAGCTGAAACGTCTGGCGTTTCACCTTCAGTGATCACTTGTGTCCACACATTAGCTACACCAGGTTCTTCACCTTGTGTCCACCAACCTGCTTTCCAGTTTTTATCTCCGTGCATTACCATATCGCCAGCAACGTAAGTTGCAGATTTGTCCCAGCTACCTTCAGGTAATTCAGTCTCAGGACCTTCAGGATCAACAACAGGAGGTAGCGGCTCAAGATCTTTAAAGATACTTAATGCAAAACCATACTTCTCAGCTTCTACCCATACTTGGTTTGCATGAATATTATTCGCATTAAATTCGTATTTATCTGCTGCTTGATTCCAAACACCAATGAACAATTTATCTGATGCTAATACGTTTACTTGATCTGCTAATGTTTGTGCCCATGTTGCTTGGTTAGCAGCAGTAATCACTAAACGCTGATCTAATACTTCAGCACCTGTAACAGGAGCCATTAAACGGAAACGTACTGTATCGCCAACAACAGGAGTGAAGCCGGGCTTAACAAAGAAACCTGGGATAGCGTGTAAATCGCCACCGATTACTGGTGGTATAACTTCGCCATTACCTTGCTTAATCGTAATATCACTACAGTTGTAGAAACCTTCACCTGCTGGATCGATACGCTGCCAGCGAGAGAATAGAACAACCTCTTCACCAATACGATCTTTTGGCAATTTCACTTTAAAGTTATAAGTATCGTAAGGGGTTGCTTCTGTTGGCTCAACATTACCAACTTCATCAACTAATTCTAGATCGTCCCAAGTCAGTGGTTTTGACTTATCGTAATCAGGTTTAGTGATGTAGAACTGCCAGAATGATGGATTATGTGTCGCTGTTGCAACCCATTTAAAATCAAACTCGCCATTTTCATCAAGAGTGATTTCTGTTTTCTGCCACTCATTATGGGGAATATCTAGACCTGCTTTTTTCTCATCGCCACCTGCACATAATAAACCATCAACAACTTGTTTTTTTACTTCTTCGATATTGTTGTAGTCAGCCGTTAACGCAGCGTTTTCATTTTTTTGTGTAAATGGGTGCGCACCAGACTTATCCCAAAGGACCTGACAAGCAGCATTTGGAATATTATTCTGCCAGTAACCACCGTCACGATCACAAATTTCAGTACGTGATGGCGGGAAATCAGCCCAACCATGCGCATTAACAGCACCTACTGCTGCAAGGTTAGTAGCAATAAGCGCTACCGCTAAAGATATTTTTTTTAGTTTTAAAGGCATGTTTTTCTCATTTATTGATAAAGCACTGTCTACCTATGTGAGCCTATAGGCACTAACAATGCGATCGCGTTAATTTTTGTGTAGTGGAATATACATAATCAATCATGGACTAAAGAAATAGATTACCGATTCAATATATAACCAATAATTATACATACCATAAGCTTATGATATATAAGAAAATAAAAAACGCTACTTTCAATAAAAGAAATACCTTGTTACAAATGCACTTTTTTACTTCTCACCTTGTACTATTACATTGCTGATAATTACCACTTAACGTTTATTTTATAACGGATATTAAAACGGAATAGATATAGAAAGAGTATTATTTACTCCAAAAACATCAACCTACGCAGTGTTTATTATTGCAAACCCCCTAATAACTAACATTTTATAATAACAGCAAGTTATTAGTTCTTTTATCAGTAAATAATTCAAACAAAAACAAGTATAAAAAACCATTGTTATAATAAAAATAAGATATAAATACTATTTTTAAACATTAAAGCAACTGTATCGTCGATTAAATTTGTAATACTTGGATTTTTAGACAACTCTACTTATAAGTAACGAAGATATAGGAGAGGTATCATGGATATGTCATTAATCTGTAGCTTACAATTAACCCAGCTAAGTAAGCATGCTGTGAATGAGCTTGCTCCCTCATTTCAATCTTTACCTCAAACACCCCACGCAGATGGTGGATATCGCTTACGTCGTTATTCCATCGTTCGTATTCATAATGGTAAGGTAGATCACTTACCTCCAACAGACTTTGTACAATCTAGTGATATTAATCATTTTCAAGGTAATGTTGTGCGTCATTTTGAAACTTTAGACGACGATCTTATTGATTGTGATGGCATGCTTGAGATGTGTAAATTATTTCAGCAAGCAAATGCATTACCTGATGATCAACCGATTGAAATTCATCAAATGCGTATTGCGACACTCAGTGGTGAAACACCCGCTTCACCTGAAGGTATTCATCAGGATGGTTTTGAGCATATTGCTGTGATTGGAATTGATCGTCACAATATTAAAGGTGGTGAGTTCTTAGTTTATAAAGAGAAAACCGCATCACCTTTTCTATGTACAACATTACAACATGGTGAAATGGCAATTTTAGCCGATGATATTTTATGGCATAACGCTCACCCGATTAAGGCGATAAAAAAACATCAGCAAGGTTACTGGGATGTATTTGTTCTGACCACAAAGGAGATCCAACATGACGTTTGATCCCTCTATTAATCGTTTATTATTTCCAGCGCTACATCAGCATATTAATGACCGTCCGGTGTATTTCTTTGACGGACCCGGCGGTTCACAAGTTCCTCAATCCGTTTTAGATGCCATGAATCATTATTTAGGGCGTTTTAATTCAAACTTAGGCGGTGCTTTTTTCTCTAGTACCATAACAACAGCATTAATGGCGAAAGCGCGACAAGTAGCACAAGCATTGGTTAATGCACCATCAGCAAATAACATGGTTTTTGGCGCGAATATGACCACACTGACTTTTCAATTAAGTCGCGTGATTAGTCGTGATTGGCAACTCGGTGATGAAGTTATTGTCACGGCACTCGATCATTATTCTAACGTTTCAAGTTGGCAACAAGCCGCTGAAGATAAAGGTGCAACAGTGCATCAAGTGCGTTTAGATGAAACTAACTGTGATCTAGATTATGATCATTTCACTTCATTACTTAATTCACGCACTAAATTAGTCGCCGTCACTTATGCTTCAAACGTCACAGGATCACTTGTTAATGTGCAGCGCATTATTACCGCAGCCCGTGCTGTTGGCGCACAAGTCTATATTGATGCCGTACATTATGCGCCCCATCGCTTAATTGATGTACAACAGTTAGGCTGTGATTTTCTGGTTTGTTCTGCTTACAAGTTCTTTGGGCCTCACCTTGGTATTGCGTATATTGCTCCACAATGGCTTCAAACGCTGCGCCCTTATAAAGTAGAACCTGCGCCTAATGATGGACCTGCACGTTTTGAGACAGGTACTCAAAATTTTGAAAGCTTGGCGGGGTTTATTGCGGCGGTGGAATATTTAGCCCATTACAGCCGTACATTAGACACCCAGCCATTATCCCTTCGACAGCATTTAAGCCGTAGTTTTAATCATTACCAAGCTTATGAAAATACCCTAAGTCAGCATTTTCTGTCCCATTTACAGCGCTATAGCAACATCACATTATTTGGCTTAAAAGACCATCAACAACGTACACCCACTTTTGCAATACGGATTGACAATGTAACGCCAGCCGACGTGGCTGCCCATCTGGGTGATCACAATATTTGTGTTTGGCATGGTCATTTTTATGCGCAAGGATTATGCAAACAATTAGATCTGCTTAATAAAGGTGGCGTGATCCGTATTGGCTGTATGCATTACAATACTCATCATGAAATCGATACTTTATTTGAGGTATTAGATTGCTTTCTAACAGTACGGTAATTATGTTTGTTTGAAGTATTGTTTTGGC
>SAMEA5043655__coassemble_91_pt1 | contig 21330 bp, 15 predicted proteins | sample SAMEA5043655__metabat2_low_PE_001 | metagenome-assembled genome bin SAMEA5043655 (sample SAMEA5043655) | Gadus morhua
TTTTAAATCTGTTTTTAATAAATAAATTATTACTTTTTACGTTCTATTTTTATTTGTTTTATTTAAATATCTATTTTCAAATGGATATTTTTATTTACAGTCTTTATCTTGATAAGAAGATGATTTTTAAGAAAATGTATACTTAATGATTACTGTTTTATATTTATACTGATTTTTATGTATTATTGATTTTTTATCTATTTATAATGTCAAAATTTACTTATTGACCAAGTATCATTGTGATAGTTGTTATTTTACTTGTAATCTTAACACCTTAGTTTATATGTAATAAAATGCTCCTGTTTTATATTTTTAGATATTTTAAAATAGTTATAAATTAATAAATAACAAAGTTAGATGCTAAAAAGTGTGATGTTTACCTCATGAAATTAATAATGTGTGAATATTTTAAATATTCACCTTACATGCTCAATGAAAATTAGCTAGGCTCTGTCCATGCTTATGCAGCAGGGTTATATGCTTGCTGGGTATGTGCAGCAGGGTAATTTAAAGGAGATTGTATGATAAAGAAAATCCCAATGATTATTGGTGGCGCAGAGAGGGATACTTCAGAACATGAATATCGTGAGCTCACACTCAATAGCTATAAAGTTAGTATACCTATCATAAATCAAGATGATGTTGAGGCGATTAAATTACAAAACGTTGAAAATAACTTAAATATCAATCAGATAGTAAATTTCTTATACACTGTTGGCCAAAAATGGAAAAGTGAGAATTATTCTCGTCGACTCACCTATATTCGAGATTTGATAAGATTTCTCGGATATTCTTCTGAAATGGCCAAACTAGAAGCCAACTGGATCTCAATGATCTTGAGTTCAAAAAGTGCCTTATACGATATTGTTGAAACAGATTTAGGTTCTCGTCATATTGTAGATGAATGGTTACCTCAGGGTGATTGTTATGTCAAGGCTATGCCAAAAGGAAAATCCGTTCATTTGTTAGCAGGTAATGTGCCTCTATCTGGTGTTACTTCTATTATTAGAGCAATTTTGACTAAAAATGAATGTATCATTAAAACATCATCGGCTGATCCATTTACGGCAATAGCATTAGCTTCAAGTTTTATTGATACAGATGAGCACCATCCAATTAGTCGTTCAATGTCGGTAATGTATTGGTCTCATAGCGAAGATATTGTAATCCCACAACAAATTATGAATTGTGCTGATGTTGTTGTTAGTTGGGGTGGACATGATGCAATTAAATGGGCAATAGAACATACACCAGTAAACGTCGACATATTAAAATTTGGGCCGAAGAAAAGTATTGCGATTGTTGATGATCCTGTAGATATTACAGCTTCTGCTATTGGCGTCGCTCATGATATTTGTTTTTATGATCAGCAGGCCTGTTTTTCAACCCAAGATATCTATTATATAGGCGATAACATTGATGCGTTTTTTGATGAGCTTGTAGAACAATTAGATATATATATGGAGATATTACCAAAAGGCGATCAAACATTTGATGAAAAGGCATCATTTTCATTAATTGAAAAAGAGTGTCAATTCGCAAAATATAAAGTTGAAAAAGGTGATAATCAATCTTGGTTATTGGTTAAATCACCGCTAGGATCTTTTGGTAATCAACCATTAGCTAGATCTGCATATATTCATCACGTCTCGGATATATCAGAAATAACGCCTTATATAGAAAACAGAATTACTCAAACTGTAACTGTTACTCCTTGGGAGTCATCATTTAAATATAGAGATGTTCTAGCCTCTCATGGTGCAGAGCGTATTGTTGAATCTGGGATGAATAATATCTTCCGTGTCGGTGGTGCGCATGATGGTATGAGGCCTCTTCAACGTTTAGTTAAATATATTTCACATGAAAGACCTTCTACATATACAACCAAAGATGTGGCAGTAAAAATCGAACAAACACGTTACCTAGAAGAAGATAAGTTTTTAGTCTTTGTACCATAAAAAGGAATTAATATGAAAAGTGAAAACAATTCTGTGCCAATTGATCATGTTATAAAAGTTAATAATGACCAATATATACGTGTTTGGGAAACAATCCCTAAAAATCAAGATGATAAAAGGAATAATACTATTGTTATTGCTTCTGGTTTTGCTCGAAGAATGGACCATTTTGCAGGTTTAGCTGAATATTTATCAACCAATGGATTTCATGTTATTCGGTATGATTCACTTAATCATGTTGGATTAAGTAGCGGTGAAATTGATCAGTTCTCAATGTCAGTCGGCAAGAAAAGTTTATTAACCGTTATTGATTGGTTGAAATCAGAGCATGGTATTGATCAAATTGGTTTAATTGCATCAAGCCTTTCTGCTCGAATTGCTTATGATATTGTTGCTGATGTTAATTTGTCTTTTTTAATTACTGCCGTTGGTGTGGTTAATTTACGAAACACTCTTGAACAAGCACTTAAATATGATTACTTGAAGATGGAAATTGATGAAATACCAGAAGATCTAAATTTTGATGGATATAATTTAGGTTCAAAAGTATTTGTTACAGATTGCTTTGAAAATAACTGGGATACATTAGATTCAACTATAAATAAAACGAAGAATTTAAATTTCCCTTTTATAGCTTTTGTCGCCAATGATGACAGTTGGGTACAACAGCACGAAGTTGAAGAATTAATGAATAATATTAATTCAGATAAAACCAAGATTTACTCTTTAATAGGTTCATCACATGATTTAGGTGAAAATCTAATAGTGCTAAGAAATTTCTATCAATCAATTACGAAAGCTGCGATTGCATTAGATAGTAATTTATTAGGGTTAGCGAGTGAGATTGTTGAGCCACAATTTGAAGCTCTTACAATTGCTACAGTAAATGAACGCCGCTTGAAAAACACAATAAAAAGTAAGTCATTAGTTTAATTACAACTGATACATAAACCAACCAAAGGAATATATTATGAAATTTGGAAATATTTGTTTCTCATATCAGCCCCCAGGTGAGTCACATAAACAAGTCATGGATCGCTTTGTTCGTTTAGGTGTTGCATCAGAAGAGCTAAATTTTAATACTTACTGGACTCTAGAGCATCATTTTACTGAATTTGGTCTAACAGGTAACCTTTTTGTTGCTTGTGCTAACTTACTTGGTCGAACCACAAAATTACATGTTGGCACAATGGGAATTGTACTTCCTACTGCTCACCCTGCGCGTCAAATGGAAGACTTACTACTTTTAGATCAAATGTCAAAAGGTCGTTTTAATTTTGGTGTTGTACGTGGCTTGTACCATAAAGATTTTCGCGTCTTTGGTGTAACAATGGAAGATTCTCGTGCCATTACTGAAGATTTTCATACCATGATTATGGATGGCACAAAAACGGGTACACTTCATACTGATGGGAAAAACATCGAGTTCCCAGATGTTAACGTTTATCCAGAGGCGTATTTAGATAAAATTCCAACATGTATGACAGCGGAATCAGCAGTAACAACGACTTGGCTTGCTGAGCGTGGTTTACCGATGGTGCTTAGCTGGATTATTACAACCAGTGAAAAGAAAGCTCAAATGGAACTCTATAATGCTGTTGCTAGAGATAGTGGTTACAGTGAAGAGTATATTAAAAACGTTGATCACAGTATGACCCTCATCTGTTCTGTAGATGAAGATGCTAAAAAAGCTGAAGATGTATGCCGTGAGTTTTTGGGAAATTGGTATGACTCATACGTAAATGCGACCAATATCTTTAGTGAAAGTAACCAGACTCGTGGTTATGATTATCATAAAGGTCAATGGAAAGATTTCGTTCTTCAGGGACATACTAATACGAAACGTCGAGTTGACTATAGCCACGATTTAAACCCTGTCGGTACACCTGAAAAATGTATTGAAATTATTCAGCGTGATATTGATGCAACAGGTATTACTAATATTACCCTTGGTTTTGAAGCGAATGGTTCAGAGGAAGAAATCATTGCCTCTATGAAACGTTTCATGACACAAGTTGCACCATTCTTAAAAGATCCAAAATAAATCACTTAGATTAACGTTAATAAATAATATAAGGAATATAACATGAATTTTGGATTATTCTTCCTCAACTTTCAGCCTGAAAACACATCGTCAGAAACTGTTTTAGATAATATGATCAATATGGTGTCTCTGGTTGATAAAGATTATAAAAACTTTACAACTGTTTTAGTCAATGAGCACCATTTTTCTGAAAATGGTATTGTCGGTGCCCCGATCACTGCTGCGAGCTTCCTATTAGGGTTAACTGAACGTTTACACATTGGTTCTTTAAATCAAGTTATTACAACTCATCACCCGGTTCGTATTGCAGAAGAAGCAAGTTTACTTGACCAAATGTCAGATAGTCGTTTTATTCTAGGTTTAAGTGATTGTATTAATGATTTTGAGATGGATTTCTTTAAACGTCAGCGTGATTCACAGCAGCTACAATTTGAAGCTTGTTATGAGATCATTAATGAAGCAATCACAACCAATTATTGCCAAGCGAATAATGATTTTTATAACTTCCCTCGCATCTCAATTAATCCTCATTGCCTCAGTAAAGAGAATATGAAGCAATATATTTTAGCTTCTAGTGTGAGTGTTGTTGAGTGGGCGGCTAAAAAAGCGCTGCCACTGACATATCGTTGGAGCGATAGCCTTGAAGATAAAGAGATTCTTTATAAGCGTTATTTAGACGTTGCAGCAAATCATAATATTGACGTTTCTAATGTCGAGCATCAGTTCCCATTGCTTGTAAATTTAAATCATGATCGTGATGTTGCTCATCAAGAAGCAACAACCTATTTAGCAAGTTATATTGCCGAGGTATATCCGCATCTAAATCAGCAACAAAAAATAGCTGAACTTATTAGCCAACATGCGATTGGTACTGATAATGATTACTATGAATCAACATTAAATGCGTTAGAGCGTACAGGTTCAAAAAATGTATTACTTTCTTTTGAATCAATGAAAAATCATGATGATGTTGTAAACGTGATTAATATGGTCAATGAGAAGATTCAAAAGAATTTACCAAGCTCGTAAGCATAAAGATGGCGGTGTTATTATGAATAAATGGAATTACGGAATTTTCTTCGTTAACTTTTATAGTAAAGACGAACAAGAGTCATCAAAAATGATGAATAATGCGTTAGAAACATTACGCATTATTAATGAAGATACATCTATTTATGATGTGGTTAATATTAATGATCACTATCTTGTAAAGAAAGATAGTGAAGATAATAAGTTAGCGCCTTTTATTGCACTAGGGTCTAAATTATACGTGCTTGCTACCAGTGAAAACACAGTTGATAGCGCAGCAAAATATGCATTACCGCTAGTTTTTAAATGGGATGATACAAACGAGGAACGATTTAAATTATTGAGTTCCTATAATGCATCAGCAAGTAAATATAAACAGAATATAGATTTGGTTCGACACCAACTTATGTTACATGTCAATGTCAATGAGGCAGACACTGTCGCAAAAGAAGAGCTAAAAGCATATTTTGAAAACTATGTAGCATGTACACAACCTAGTAATTTTAATGGCTCGATTGATAGTATTATTCAGAGTAATGTGACAGGGTGTTATAACGACTGTTTGTCATATGTAGCGAATCTTGCTGGTGAATTTAATAATACTGTGGACTTCTTACTTTGTTTTGAGTCAATGCAAGATCAAAATAAGAAAAAATCAGTAATGATAGAACTTAATAATCAAGTTATTAAGTTCCGCCAAGATAACAATCTAATCTAATCTACAATCATTGCCGCTTATAATGGCAGTGCTAATTTAAAGTTCTGCCATTATATTTAATTATATCTTAAATAGGATTAAACATGACTATTATATTAGATACTTGCGAAAAAGATATTATTGTAAGTACAGAGATCGACGATATTATTTTTACATCCTCACCTCTTGATATTACTTATGATGAACAAGAAAGAATAAAGCATAAATTAATATTAGAATCATTTCGTTATCATTATAACAATAATGAAGATTATAAGTTTTTCTGTAATACTCAGGGGATTGACGAAAATATTTCATCACTTGACGATATCCCTGTTTTTCCGACCTCAATGTTTAAATATGCAAAAATATGTACAGCTGATGAGTCTGACATTGAAGACTGGTTTACAAGTAGTGGTACTAGTGGTGTAAAAAGTCATATTGCTCGTGATCGTGTAAGTATTGAACGTTTACTGGGTTCTGTAAATTATGGAATGAAATATCTTGGCTCATTTCATGAAAATCAGTTAGAGCTTGTTAATATGGGACCCGATCGTTTTAATGCTAAAAATGTTTGGTTTAAGTATGTAATGAGTCTTGTTGAGTTATTATACCCAACCACATTTACTGTGAATAATGATGAAATAGATTTTGAACTTACCATTAAAAGTTTAAAAGAAATCTATAATAAAGGTAAAGGCATTTGTCTCATTGGTCCTCCATATTTCATTTACTTATTATGTCAGTACATGAAAGATAATGATATTGAGTTTAATGCTGGTAATCGAATCTTTATTATTACTGGTGGTGGTTGGAAAACTAAGCAAAAACAAGCGCTAAACCGTCAAGATTTTAATCAACTATTGATGGATACCTTCCACTTAGCACATGAAAGTCAGATTCGAGATACATTTAATCAAGTTGAATTAAATACCTGTTTCTTTGAAGATAATCGTCAGCGTAAGCATGTTCCGCCATGGGTTTATGCACGTGCACTTGATCCTGTGACACTAAAACCTGTTGAAGATGGTCAAGAGGGTCTTATTAGTTATATGGATGCATCATCAACGAGTTACCCTACATTTATCGTTACTGATGATATCGGTATTATTCATACTATTAAAGCGCCAGATCCACTCCAAGGTACTACGATTGATATCGTCCGCCGTTTGAATACCAGAGAACAAAAAGGGTGTTCATTATCAATGTCATCAGGTTTAAAATAGATCATAAGGAAGATGTATGATTTTAAATTGTAAAATAATTAAAATTAAAGCTTCTGAATGTAATATTTTTAAAGTATTTATTAAGCCTGATAAGTGTCTCAATTTCAAAGCTGGGCAATATGTTTTAGCGTATTTAGATGGTAAAAAATTACCTTTTTCAATTGCTAATTGTCCAACATGTAATGAGCTTATAGAGTTACATGTTGGAAGTTCGGTAAAAGAAACAGCAGTTAAATCTATTTCTTACTTTGTAGATGCTTTTGTGAATAGCGATGACATACAAATAGATGCACCTCATGGTAATGCTTGGTTACGTGAGGGCAGTAATTCGCCATTATTACTTATTGCTGGAGGTACAGGACTATCATATATCAATAGTATTCTTAGTAATTGTGTAAATAGGAATTTACCTCGTTCTATTTATGTTTACTGGGGAGTTAATAATATTGACTTATTATATGCAGACACTCAATTAAAAGCACTTTCTAGCGACTTTAGTAATGTTAAATACGTGCCTGTTTTAGAAAACTTTGATAATAGTTGGTATGGAAAAAAAGGTAATGTTATTGATGCAATAATAGAAGATTTTTGTGATTTATCAGATTTTGATATTTATGTTTGCGGCCCTCAAGGCATGACTTATAGTGTTCGAGAAAAATTAACATCACTTAAAAAAGCGAATGCTGATAAAATGTTTGCTGATGCTTTTGCATATATGTGATCTTAATTTAAGTTAATAAAAATTAAAAAAACTTTAAACTCGCTATGAGGTTATATTTATATGAATTGATTTTTAACTCTATTTTTTGGTTTGTAATATTATTATTCTCTCAATAAATAGAGTTATTACTAAATTTGTAATTAACGTTAAGTTCAAGTTTTTGATATGTTTGTTAGGGATTTTGAAAAATATTAATAAGATATTACCTGTAACTTCAGTAATTTTTATTCAATAGGAAATAATAAAGGAATGATTATGACGTTAAGTACAGCCCAAGAAATCATTGAGGATATTCGCCAAGGGAAAATGGTTATATTAATGGATGATGAGGATCGTGAAAATGAGGGCGATCTTATTATTGCATCAGATAAAATCACGCCTGAAGCAATAAATTTTATGGCAACTTACGGTCGTGGTTTAATTTGTCTGACATTAAACAAAGCCCGTTGCCTGCAATTAAAATTACCTTTGATGGTGAAGAACAATACCGATAAATTTGCAACCCCGTTTACTCTTTCTATAGAAGCGGCTTCTGGGGTTACAACCGGTATTTCAGTAAAAGATAGAGCGCGCACTGTTCAAGCGGCTGTAGCGGCAATGGCGACATCGGAAGATATTGTTATGCCTGGACACATTTTTCCATTAATGGCTCAAGATGGCGGTGTATTAACTCGCGCAGGCCATACTGAAGCTGGTTGTGATGTCGCGCGATTAGCAGGATTAGAGCCATCCAGTGTTATTGTTGAAATATTGAATGATGACGGTACGATGGCGAGACGGCCGCAGTTAGAAGTATTTGCTAATAAGCATGGCTTAAGGTTAGGTACTGTCGCTGATCTTATTGAATATCGAAATAAATATGAAACCATGATTGAACGTATTTCTGAGTGTAAATTGAAGACTGAATATGGTGAATTCAATATGATCACTTATCGAGATAAAATTAATCATCAAATTCATTATGCGCTACAAAAAGGTAATATTGAGCCGAATTCTCAAACCTTAGTGCGAGTGCATTTACAAGATACATTTAAAGATATTCTGCAAACAGGATCGAATCGATGGACATTACCCGCCGCGATGAGTCGTATTAGTTCTGAAAATGGCGTTCTTGTTATAGTAACTAAACCAGAAGATCCTGAAATTGTAATCAGTAAAATTCAGAATCTAGCTTTGGGTAATCAAGAAACAGCTGTGGTTAATAGTCAATCACGTCAGGTTGGATTAGGTTCACAAATATTATCAGATCTTGGCGTTAGAAAAATGCGTTTATTATCATCCAGTAGTCAGCTTTATCATTCATTATCTGGTTTCGGTCTTGAAATAGTTGAGTATGTGTGTGATTAAGTTTGTTGTTATCGAAAGAGAATAAATACTTCTTTATTTTACATAGAAATATTTAGGAATATTATGGTCAATGTTAGGGAAAGAGTACCTTTAAACGTGGGTATTAATAGTGATATTCCTGCCGAGTTGCTTTCGTTTAATGGTCTTGAATCGGGAAAAGAACATATAGCACTTATTTTTAAAGAAGCAGATAAAATATTGGTTCCTTTAGTTCGTATGCATTCTGAGTGTTTAACGGGCGATGTTTTTCATTCATCACGCTGTGATTGTGGAGAGCAGTTAGTTGAAACTATTGAAAAAATGACTGAGCAAGGTGGTATTATTTTATATTTGCGTCAGGAAGGTCGCGGTATTGGGCTCTATAATAAGATCGATGCTTATAAGCTACAAAGTCAAGGAATGAATACTTATGAAGCGAATAATTATTTAGGTTTTGATGACGACTTACGAGAGTTTTCTGAAGCAGCTCAAATGCTTACTGCTCTTGGTATTCAGAATATACATTTAGTGACGAACAATCCTAAGAAAATTTTTGATTTACAACAAAACGGTATAAATATTGTAGAAGTTGTTGGAACTAACGTTCATTTAAAAGATGGCAACGAGGGCTATTTAAAAACCAAAGCCTCTTATGGTCATCATCGTTTTAATTTTGACAAATGAATAACGAATAATAAATATTGATTGTTGTAATGAATAAAATAAGCCTCTCTGTTGACGAGGCTTATTTTATTTATAAAGAATACGAATAAAGTTAAAGTTACGCGCCTAAAATAGTTTTAAGATCGGCCTCCGGGGTTGAAATCGAACGCATATCGAATTTTTCGGCAATAATAGCCAATAGATTATCAGTTAAAAATGCAGGAGCCGTTGGACCGGTGTAAATACCTTTAACACCCAATGCAAACAAGGTCAGTAGGATCACAATCGCTTTTTGTTCAAACCAAGATAGCACTAACGTCAGCGGTAATTCGTTAATACCACAATCAAACTCTTTCGCTAATGCGAGTGCTAACTGAATCGCGGAATAAGCATCATTACATTGACCCACATCGAGTAGTCGTGGAATACCATTAATGTCGCCAAAGTTATTTTTATTAAAGCGATATTTGCCACAAGCTAAGGTTAAGATCAGTGAATTTTGAGGTACTTGTGCGGCAAAATCCGTAAAGTAACTACGTTCTGCTTTATCACCGTCACAACCGCCAACAAGGAAGAAGTGGCTGATATTGCCTTGTTTAACTTGATCGATAACCGCAGGTGCTGCATTCATTAATGCATTACGGCCAAAACCGATAGTGATCATATGTTCGATTTCAGTGTGCTTAAAGCCGTCTAATGCTAATGCACAATCAATCACTGGAGTAAAATCATCGTCTTCAATGTGTACTACATCTGGCCATGCAACGATACTACGTGTAAAGATACGATCTGCATATTGACCTACATTAGGGTTAATTAGGCAGTTTGATGTCATTACGATTGCGCCAGGGAAATTAGCAAATTCAAGCTGTTGGTTCTGCCAAGCACTACCGTAGTTACCGACGAGGTGAGGGTATTTCTTCAATTCAGGGTAGCTGTGAGCGGGTAACATTTCACCATTAGTGTAAACATTAATGCCTTTACCTTCAGTTTGTTGCAATATTTTTTCAAGATCGTGTAAGTCATGACCTGAAACTAAAATACATTTGCCTTGAACCGGTTTAACGTTAACTTGACTGGGTACTGGGTGACCAAAGGTGTTGGTTTCGCCTAAATCAAGCATCTCCATCACTTTGTAGTTCATTAGACCAATTTCCATTGAGCATTCAAGTAAGGCATTCAGATCGGTTGGATCGGTGCCTAGCCAGCCCATGATGTGATGATATTGGGCGTAAATAGCATTGTCTGTTTGTTCTAAGACACGCGCATGCTCCATGTAAGCCGCAGCGCCTTTGAGGCCATATAGACACAATAAACGTAAACCAATCACATCTTCATTAATGGTTTCATAACCGCGGTTAACGGCTACTTGTGGCGCAAACGCTAAGATAGCATCAATATTTTGTGGTAATTCAAATTCAGCCACGGCTGGTAGGGGCGGTAATGACTGTTGTGTGAGTGTCATCGCAGTAATAACCGCTTGTTTTAGGCGTGCCTTATAACTTGCAGCAAGATGGGTCAGCGCTAAGATACGATCGCGATCAAAGTTAACATTGGTTAAGGTGGCGAAGAATGCACGTGGTGCCCAATGATTGATTACATCATCAATAATATTAAATTGATGAGCAAGATCTGCCCAATATGATACCCCTTGTAGCGTGTAAACTAATACATCTTGTAGATCTGAAATTTCAGCGGTTTTACCACACATACCTGCGGCATAAGTACAGCCTTTTTTCTTTGGCGCTTCAAGGGTTTGTTCACATTGAATACAGAACATTAAAAATCTCCAGCGTTTGATTATCTAATTATAAATATTATCTAATCGCTACTTAGCATTAACTATGCCACTTTTTATATTGTTGTTTTTAATGGGTTTATTTTAATACTCGTTTATTGATGATGTTATAAATACATCGTAATTGTTGTGAATATGACATCATTAGTTTGATGGTTCTGCTATTTAATACTTAATTGATACCTAACTTTTTTCCCATTCGATAGAGATTGCCGCGATCCATTTGTAAAAATTCAGCCGATTTTGACCAGTTTTTGTTTGTTTTTTCAAGCGTGTGCTCAATTAACTGTTTTTGATAATCTTCGACTAATTGCCGCATCGGTTGCGATTGTTCAGGGAAAAAAAGTGGTGATATGTTTTTAACATCATTAGTTGGTGGTAAGTCAAAATAGTGATGAGTAATGGTCTTTTGTTCATCTTGTATAGCACGTAATGCTGCGCGGGTTAGTGTATGTTCTAATTCACGAATATTACCCGGCCATGGCTTTGCTTCTAGCATGTGCAATACTTTTGGATGAATATGTAGATTAGGTAAATTAAATTGATGGCGTACTTTTTCTAGTAAATAACCGGCGAGAACGGGAATATCATCACAACGCTCACGTAATGATGGCACAAAGATAGGGAAGACATTAAGACGATGGTATAAATCAGCGCGAAAGCGACCGAGTTCGACTTCTGTTTCTAGCTGACGGTTGGTGGCGGCGATAATACGTACATTAACGTGTAAATGTTGATCACTGCCAACCCGTTGCAGTTCACCTTGCTGGATCACACGTAATAATTTTGCTTGTAAAAGTAGCGGTAATTCGCCAATTTCATCTAAAAATAAGGTGCCACCATCGGCTAATTCAAATTTTCCCGCTCGATGGCTATTCGCACCCGTGAATGCGCCTTTTACATGCCCAAACAGTTCACTTTCAGCTAATCCTTCAGGCAGTGCCGCACAGTTAATATAAATCATTGGTGTGTCGGCACGTGCAGATTGAGCATGTAGAGCATGGGCGACCAGCTCTTTACCTGTGCCTGTTTCACCACTGATTAGTACCGCATAATCAGATTTTGCGACAGTGGCAATATTAGTCCGTAGTCGTTGCATTGCTTGGCTAATACCAACCATTTCACCTTGTTGTGAACGCGCCTGTTGGATCAACGTATTTGTGAGTGACTTTTGCTTTTTGTTTTGATCTTTAAGGGCATTAAATTGGGCAATATTACGTAATGTTGCCGCAGCTAGAGCGGCAAAGGTTTCAATAGCAACGGTTTCTATATGATCAAAGGCACCTACTGTTAATGAATCTAGTGTCAGTACACCAACAAGTTGTCCTTCAACATAGAGACTACAGCCAAGACAATCATGAATATCAATCGCTTGATCTTCATTTAATAAGATCCCGTCAAAGGGATCGGGCAGGGCGCAATCAGCATCAAATCTTACTGGGTGTTTACTGGCCATTATGGCTTGTAAACGGGGATGCGCTTGAGGGAAAAAACGTCGACCGAGTACCGCAGGTGATAAACCTTTAACCGCAACGGGAATTAATAAGCCTTGTTTATCAAGTACAAACAACGCACTCGCATCGCAAGGAAATACTTGGTCGATGCCATCAATTAAGTGTTGATAATGCTGATCACTGGCGAGATTTGCACTGAGATTAAGGGCGATATTAAGTAATACATTATTGAGTTTTGAATTCATAATAACCTAGCGACTGTGATTTATTCTATGTCAGCAATATTGATGTCTTTATCACATCACAGTGAGAGGCATGATTCTTTATTTAAGAACAATAAAAGATAAAAAAAAGATGGATCTGAAATCCATCTTTTAATTTATCTTTTAATTTTTAGGGGGGTTAATTTGTTATTGCGCTTGCCAAATTCGCTGGCATTCAGCGCTACCATTAGCGGCTATCGGTTTTTCAAATAACCATTGTAGTGGCGCAACAACAGGGCTTGTCGTAAACCTGACTGAGGTTGCAAAGATCGCCGATAAGGGTATTTCAAGATTAAATTTCTCAAAAGTACCATGGACTTCGACAGGGGTTTGTAAGCTAAAAATCTGTGCTTTTTTTGATTGTGGTGATAAATACAAATTAAAGTCACGGTTTTTATAGCTGGCATCAAAAGCGCCATGAACTTGAATACGTGAGGTATCAAGCAGTAGGTCTCGTTGCTTTATGTTGCCATTATTAACATTAAACCCGCCAGCAATACAATTAAGCACTGAGTTATCTTTAGTGGTAAATGTAGGTAACACGGCATCCGCTAAACTGACCGCCCATAGGTCAATTACGTTTGCTTGAAAAGCTTTAGGCCAAGCGGCAAATCCAATAAAACCATTGGCATTATTCATTAGGCTTTCTGGCGTATTGGCAAGGCTGGTTAGGTCAAATTTGGCACTGATTTTACCGTGCATATCGGTTTTGGGATCAATACGACGCGCGATAATACCGTAGTCGAAATTTTTCACCAGTCCATTAAGTTTGATCGCAAATTTATCACCTTTAGGCGCAACAGAACCATCAATATTGATATCACCACCGGGTAATTGAATGTGTAATGGTTTCAGCGTTAATAGGCCATTGTTTAAGGTCCAATCTAATTTACCTGCACCCAACCAATCTTTACCTGAGCGTACATTACCGACGTTAAGTTTAAAATCGGCATTAAGTAAATTTAAGCCTTGAGGACTGATAACGTCCACGGGTTTATTTTTAGAGGCAATAATCTTATTCGATTTTTGGTTTTCAGGTAGCCATGCTTGCCAGTTTTTTAGCTTGAAATCATTGATTTGAATAAAAGGCGCATTAAGGACTACTTTTACATCGGGACGATGGCGACCATCCCCTTTAAGTGGAGGTAAGAAATCACCATGACCTTTAAGGGTACTGCTACCAACATTGATTAGCATGTCACGCAGGTGATAACCAATTTTGTCCATTGATAATGATGCGGCAACTTTAACTGGCCCATAAGGCGGTAATTTGATCCCAGTAAAGTTATCAAAACGGTTTAAGTTGGGCGTGGTTGCTTCAAAGGTAAGGTTGAGTTTTTTAGGATCAATCGGTAATACAACCTGTGATTGAGCATTAAAGGCAATATCACCAATATTGGCATTAAGTTTAACCGGAATAGATTGACGACCATCATTGGCTTGTTTTAATGACACCGAATCAAGGGTGATCGCAACGGGTTTATTTGCCGCTCGTCCATCAAGAGTAAGGTGCGTTGCAGTCTCTGGGCCGGTCACAAAATAACCTTGGTTAAGGGTAATATTAAAGGCTTTGCCAGTGTAAGTGTCTGCCAGTTTTAATTGACCGCCATTGAGTTGAGCATCAATTTTTGCTTGTTCCATTAACTCTAACAGAGTCCTACCTGATAACGATACCGCGAGTTTGGCACTATCGAGACTCATACTAAGATTATTAACAATATCAAATTGGTGTAAAATTCGCCCAATATCAGGCTTATTTACTGCTAAATGTAATTGTGAATGAATGGTCTGATTATTAATATCAAACGCAATATCACCACGGTAAACACTTCCAGCATAACGGGCACTAAACGGTGATGTGCTTAATTTGCCATCGCGCACTTTGCCTTTAAACGCCATATCATCAACTTGCTGCTGCGCCCACAGCATTTTATTGACATGTAAATTGACATCGGCATCAGCAATAACGACTTTATTACTTAGAATAGGCACATCAAGATTTACCCCTTGAGTGGGTACTGTTTGCTCCACTTTCGGTAACGCTGCTTTATCAACAAACTGGCTTAACTGGGTAAAATCAAGGGTATTAAATTGACTGTTAAGTTTTAAAAACTGGCGGTCATGTTGTGGTCGCCACTGTAAATTTATTTTTCCCTGACTGTTTAGCAGTGTCACATTGGGAATATCAAGATCAAGCCATTCACCTGTATTAGTGAGCTTGCCTTTGAAGTTGATTTTGCCATGCATTGAAGCACGAGTACCTAACCATGGACTCAGTTTTCCAGCATCGTTACTGTGGACATTAACATCAAACCAGCTACCTTTTTTCCAGTCAGTATTGACTAACTTTCCTTGCGCTTTGATATCAATGACAGGGCTTGCAAAGTGCAATGATGGCGACCAATCACGATGATTAATAATGTCAGACAATGTGCCCGCTTTGGCAGTAATTGTAACGGGGACTTTCATTATCTTACCACTTACATGTGAGCTAAAAGGTTGCTCCATGCCTGAGTGGATAGTTGCTTTATCAATCGCAAATGAGGCTTTAGCGCCCCAGTCGACATTGGCATCATTAATGGTAAGACCAAGCTGGCTGTTATCTAACCATTGTTGTAATTTTGTGCCTTCGGTTGTTAATTGCAGTTGCGCATTTTTAAGATGACCGGTCGCATTAGGTAAGCCTGAAATCCAGCCTGCCATTTCACCTAATGATGAATCTTTTGCGCCCAACGTTACGTCAACTTTAGACGTCCACTCGGTGGCATCAATACTGGCATTACCTTTGAATGCAACATTGGCAATGTTTGCTGCCATTGGTGCTGATAATTTGCCTTTTTCACCATCAATATTGAGCGAAATAGTGTTAACAGGCGTACCGAGCCCTTTAATCTCACCAATGGTTAAGGCGAAATGGGTACGGGTTTTTACTAACCATTGATCTAACGCTTTTTGCAGTGGCGATTGTTGTGGTGCCGCCGCATACATGGTGCCACGCATCATTTGTGGTTGTGGCTGTAACCATGGGCGAAGATCGATTTCGGGAATATCTAATTTGCCATCAATGATATTTAATGGCTGAGCACCTTGGGCAAAACTAACGTTAACATGCCCATTGGCCGTCGTAATAGGGCTACGAACTTGAATATCTTTAAAAGCAAAGCCCTTATTAGAGGCCGTCAATTCTGTGGTTATTGATAACGGTGCAACATGGTGTAAATCGATATCCAACAGGTTGGCAATTTGGTTGGTATTATTCCAATGTAAACTGATATTAGCCGTCGAATCATCACCGCTATTGAAAGGGGTAATGTTGGCATCAACATCTAATTCAGCCCCAGCAAAACTGCCTTTTGCAAATAATTGACCATGTTGATTATTAATCAGTTTCTGTAAGTCGCCTGTCAGTGAAAGATCATATTCACTGCCCATAGCATCACCTTTAGCGACTAAGAGCCATTTATCAGGCTTTGTCAGGGCAAGGTGATCGAGGTAACCGCTGTAATACGCATTTGTAGTTTGGTCTTCATAGTCAACACGAACTTTGTCTGCATTGATATTATTACTTAATATCAGCTTAAATGCAGATGAAGACGATGTTTTTGATGGTGCGGGGTGCTTATTAAATACCCAGTTTTCATTACCTTGCTGATCACGTAATAGATTTAGAGAAATATCTTTCAGATTAAGATAATCAATTTTAAGGGTGTTTTGCAGTAGTGGTAATACCGAAATTTTGGCCGCAATATAACCTGACGTGAACATCGGTTGCCATGGCATTGATTTAAGATTAGCAATAGTGACATCGCTTAACTCAATTTCAGGGCTAAAAGACAGCGTTAACGCCATATTACCTTTAATGTCAGTTTTGCGATCAAGGCTTTTTGTTAACCATTGATTAATTTCATTACGATGAGCACTTAAATCAAGTTTAACACCATAAGCCAGTACACCAGAGACGGTGATGACAGGCGTTAATAGTGCAATGAGTGTCCATAATGCCACTTTTTTTAATGTCTTTTTTTTGCCGACATTGGGGGTGGTGTTGGGGGTATCTTGAGTCATTACTTATTCAGTTTCTATCCGTGGTCATGAAAGATAAATCCAGCAGTGATTATCAGTAAAATGGTCATATTTTACTTGGCTTATAGTTATCGCTGGTGCTGTAGGTTATGGTAGCTAGTATACAGTGTGACATTCAGCAATGTCTGTGGTTCCATTCGTTTTTCGTATTTTCATTGCTATAAACACATTGAACATGCTTTTTTTATGAAAATCTATGCATTGTTATTCTTATTGGTGGTTACTTTTAACTGCGCTAAAGCAATAAACAAGAGATCGGTTAACGTTTGCTGTGCTGCCTGTGATGCAATGGAATAATTGTCGGGCTGATCTTGGATCTGAATTGATGTTTCTATGGCTAGTGTATCAAGTGTAAAGTGTGCCAATTGTCGTAATGGGCTCATTTCAGAAGTGGTTAAAGCGACAATTGTGGCACCATTTGTTATTGCATTCTGCGCAGTAAGTAAGCTGTCTTGATGGTAACTATTATTACAAATATGGCATTGAATATCACCTGATCGGAGAGTATTCGCGATTGCAATTTGGAACTGATTATCTTGTTCGGTAATGACAGTCATCCCGAGTGTCAGTAATTTAGACCTAAAATCGTTAACAATCGCGACCGAATGACCATAACCGATCAGCTGAATACGTTGTGCGCAATAAAATAACTTTATAATCTTATTGAAATTATTTTCATCGATGGCCTTTGTGGTTTCAATAATAGCATCCGTTTTTTGATGGGCTAATTTTTGTGCAATAGTTATTAACGTATCACTATCGCTAATTTGGTTTTGTAGTTGCTGAGGATCATTACCGATTGCTTGTTGGCGAGTTAATTCTTCTTTTAGATCAACTTTGAAAGCCAGAAAACCACTAAAACCAAGTTGTTGGGTGAATTTAACAATACTTGACTGACCCACGTTCGCTTGCTGTGCCAGTTGGAGAGAAGATAATGATACGATGGATGCGGGTTGCTGCAATATGAAGGCGGCAATTTTTTGCGCACTGGGTGACAGTTGTGGTTTTATGTTGGCAATTTTAGCAATAATCGTCATAGATTTTATGTATGAAAAGGTTATGCCGTTATCATAACAAAAATATGACAGTATCCTGTTACTACTCATCGTTTATTTTAGAGAGCTACCATGAAAATTGATTTAACGGAATTAGTGACTGAGAGTCGCAACAATGCCAGTCAAGCAATCGATATGCTAACCACGATTGACATGCTAAAAGTCATCAATAATGAAGATAAAAAAGTCGCTTTAGCGGTAGAGCAAACATTACCTGCGATTGCACAAGCCGTCGATGCCATTGCGAATGCCTTTCAAAATGGTGGACGGTTAATTTATATCGGTGCTGGGACATCTGGGCGTTTAGGTATTCTTGATGCGAGTGAGTGTCCACCGACATATGGTAGTGCACCAGAGCAAGTGGTGGGCTTAATCGCAGGCGGGCATCAGGCTATTCTAAAAGCAGTTGAAAATGCTGAAGATAACGCAGAGATGGGCGCTGAAGATTTAAAAACGATCAATTTTTCCGCCAGGGACGTGTTGGTTGGGATTGCCGCAAGTGGTCGAACCCCGTATGTATTAGGGGCAATGGCTTATGCGCGTTCAATCAATGCCACCGTTGCATGTGTAAGCTGTAATCCACAAAGTTCTATGACTGCGGCTGCTGATATTGTGATCACGCCGGTTGTGGGTGCTGAAGTGGTGACAGGATCTTCTCGAATGAAAGCGGGTACTGCGCAAAAATTAGTGCTTAATATGCTAACAACAGGGGCAATGATCCGTATTGGTAAGATTTATGGCAATTTGATGGTGGATGTTGAAGCAACTAATGCCAAATTGGTTGAGCGTCAGAAACAGATTGTCATGCAAGCGACTGAGTGTGATCGTCAACAAGCAGAAATAGCATTAACAGCATGTAATGGGCACTGCAAAACCGCTATTGTGATGATATTAGCTGGGATTGATAATGTCGCTGCAACTGCACTTTTACAGCAAAATAAAGGCTATATTCGAGCTGCAATTGTAAAAAATCGCTAGGTAATATTGTTGTTAATATTATTTATAAACACACACCAACGGATGATGTGTGTTTTTATGTATCACATAACATTATTGTTATATTTTTTTATGGTGGTAGCGTATTGCCGATTGTTGGTTAGGACTATCGATTAAATCGACATAAACGTAGAGAAATAATCAGTGCGAGTGAAGATAGAGTGAATAATACTAATAAAGAGGGCATACATGATCCAAAACATTTTTCAGAAAGAGTAGTTTAATACAGTATACAGCGACAGTGAGTTTATTGTTATGGTTGTGTCATATTAAAACAGATTTTGGGACAGGGTCATTTAAATAACTATAAGCCATTAGTTAATAGTTAATTAAAATGAATGCTTTTAATATAAGTACTATATTGTTATTTTTTATTTATACTATTGATATATTTAAGCTTTATCTTTAAATGTGGTGTCCGTTAGTATAATAGATATGACTGGTTATTTATTTTTAAATAGTTTGGTTTTATTAATAATAATAAAGTGTGACCCAGCATTTTTTCGCTAAATAACTAAAATTGGTTATTATGCTACTAGATTTTTTCAGTGTGTAATAGTTTAATTTTACATTCCCACGGTTGTATTAAAAAGCCGTTATAGAACGGCTTAATTAAATTACATTGATTCAAACTCTTTTTGAAAGTTGAATACTTTTTCTAAATAACGCCGAGCTTCTGCTTTTGGGTGCTTATTGGTTAATGCCCAATAAACCTGATTAGGTTGTAAATGATTAATATCTTTCATTGCTTTTTTTCTATCGGGATCAAAAGTTGCTAATACACCACCAGTACCGCCATTATAAGCAGAAATCATAGCGTAGTCTTTTGTTCTTGGATGCTGGATTTCTTTTAGATAACGATTTTTTAAAATATAGAAATAAGCCGCGCCAGTATCAATATTATTGGTAGGGTTAAATAAATATTCTTTGGTTGGAATACCTGGCTTATTTTTTACCAGATTAAACACATCGGCACCCGCCGTTTTAGGAATAATCTGCATTAAGCCATAAGCGCCAGCATGACTGACAGCATAAGGGTTAAAACTGCTTTCTGTTTTGACGATGGCATATATTAAATCTTCATCGATATTGTAACGTTTGGCTGCTTGACGAATGATATCTGCATATTGATATTCACGTTGCTCAAGATGGTCATTTACCATATCAATTTCAACATAATACGCTGTGCCATATTGGAATTTCTTTGTTTTAAGTTTATTAGCTATCAGATAATCAGCATATTTAGCCGCGCGCCAAAGCCAGTGAATATTTTTATTTTCATGATCCTTTACTTGACCTAATAAAAAAGGTTTACCATTTAATGGGATTGACTTATCACTGAAAATATCAACTTGAGATGGGTCTGCAGGCATTAATAAGGTTTCTTCAATCGCTTTTTTGAGAGTAGCTTTAGGGGCATAATTCGCAACCGTAGATACATAAATCTTACCATTATCAAAATTAATATGGGCACGAGTACGGTAGCCATCAAAATATTTTACATAGCGGTGTCTACCTGCTTGTAAATAATCTTTGTTTCCCCATTGCTTTTTGACTTGGTTCTCAAGGTATTTGAGTAATGCTAGGCGTTGTGTTTCAGTAATAGCGGCATGATTGTTATGACTATGACCATTATAATTGTGGTTACTATTACAGTTATGATTGCTAGCATTAATTGAAGGCGCGCAATTATAAAGACAATCAGGTGTAGATGTTGATGAACATGATACGGTTAATAAACAAGCAGTGACCGTTAGCCAAGCCTTTTTCATTATGATCCCTAATTATTTTGAACCATAGATCTGCTTTAAAGAAGGTATTAATAGCATATCTATAGTGTTAAATGTCATTGATTTTAGAGGGATTAGTTTACCTAAGCTGTAGCGTTTGTTGATGTAATTTTTTAATGGTTACGATTAATTATTTTAATCGTAAGTAGTGTTATTTATTAATAGTTATTACCTATTGAACTAATAGAAAACTAATATTATCTTTATTTGTTGAAGTGCTATAAATT
>SAMEA5043655__coassemble_92_pt1 | contig 21206 bp, 19 predicted proteins | sample SAMEA5043655__metabat2_low_PE_001 | metagenome-assembled genome bin SAMEA5043655 (sample SAMEA5043655) | Gadus morhua
GGTCCCAAACCAGATGCGCTACCAAACTGCGCTATTCACCGACTAAATTCTTTTCTAGGAACGCTGCTAGAAGGGTCAACCCTCTGGTCCGCTATTCCTAACATCAGAGATGCGCTATCTAACTGCGCTATTCACCGACATTTCAACACGCTATGCGCTGTTGAGGTCGCTATAATACTCGCCATTTTTATTTTAGCAACCCCTATACGGTATTTTTTTTGTAACTAAAATAGATGTTGATTAAACAACCTTATTTTAGGTTATCAGTAGCGCATGTCGATTAAAATATCATCGTTATCTGATTTTATATAACGACCATAAAAAATTAATGACAAAAAACATGATAGCAGATTAGACAATATTAAATAATAGTTCGTGCTTTTGTTTCGATTAAGCGTGGGTATACTAAAATTATTGCTTAATTATAGTGAGTCTTTTATGTCTGATCGTGAATTTGATCTCTTTAAAGAGATGATGGCCGATGTCGCGCCAATCAAACAAGATACTATTTTAATCCAACACAAATACCAAGTCTCAGAAGCTCAACTTGCTCGACGACTGGCAGCGCAAAACCTAGCTAATAATAATATTGATTACTTATCACTTGATACCGCCAAGATGGTCAAACCTGACGACATGATTGAATTTAAACGTGATGGTGTTCAGCAGGCCGTATTTAAAAAAATGCGCCAAGGAAAATATGATATTCATGCCCGCTTAGATCTCCACAAAAAAACCTTATCTCAAGCTCGTGATGAAGTGCTGGCTTTTTTAAAACAATCTCAACGGTTAGATATTCGTACCGTTATGATTGTTCATGGTAAAGGAGAACGAGGTAACCCTCAGGCATTAATGAAAAGTTTTATTACCACTTGGCTTGAGCAAATTTCAGATGTGCTTTGCTTCCATTCAGCACAACGGCAACATGGTGGAACAGGTGCGCTTTACGTTATGATCAAGAAAAGTGCTGAAAAGAAACAACAAACTCGTGACCGCCATATAAATCATCGAGACGCCTAAAGGCATATACCGAACGGATGCGTTACAAATATATGATAAGCATGGTGAATAATTATTATTTGGTCTGAAATAGTACGATTAACCAAATGGTAAGATAAATATATCCTAGGGTTAAATTGTTTTGAATTTATTTATCATACAATTTCAGTAAAGTCGCCGCCCTAGGAGATTATTAATGAATTCAGAAATACGCCCAATGCTGCTAATGCTAGTGTCTACATTTAGCTTATCAGTAACAGGATTGTTAGCTAAATGGCTAACACACAGCTTTGACCCTGCATGGCTATGCTTTTTTCGCTTACTGTTCCCTGCAATTCTTGCGTTTTGGTTAATGATGATCACTCAATGGTCACAACCCAATAAACAAGCATGGAGTGGCTTACTCGTTCGTGGCTTTTGTATTACCGCTTGTCAGTTATGTTTCTTAGCCTCGATTAAGCACCTTAGTTTAGTTGAAGCGGTTGTTTTATTTGGTACGAGTCCTTTATTTGTTCCTATTTTAGAACGTATCTTTTTTAAAACACCGATAAAACGCCTCATTATTATTAATTTAGGTATCACCTTTACCGGCTTACTCTTTATTGCAGGTAATCTTGAACAAATGAAATTTGGCGGCAGCTTATTACTAGGATTAGCGGGCGGTATTTTTAATGCTGGCTCACAAGTGGCAATGTATCGTTCTAGCAAAAGTAATCTAACCCCACTCGGTGTCAGTGCATGGAGCTTTATAATTGCTTCACTATTTTTAGTACCATTATTAATGTTTTTACCGATAACAACCGCAGTTGAATGGCACACGTTAACGGGCTGGCAGCACCCATTATTATTGCTATTACTCTTTATGGCAGTATGTACGGTCAATACGCAAGTGTTTCGCGCTAAAGCTTATCAACTTGCGGAGTCAGGATCTCAATTAGCACCGATTATTTTTACTAATTTGATTTTCTCTGCAATTTGGCAATTTATGTTTTTTAATCACCCAATGCCATGGAATAAAATGGTTGGTATCGGATTAATAATATTGGCAACGCTCTTAAATACTTTTGTTCCGATTTGGTTACGTAAAAAAAGAGCCCTATCCAATAATAACTAACATAAAATAGCCGAACTCAGTTCGGCTATTTTTGATGACATATTTGATAATTAAGCAAGCCACACCACTCGACACGCTAATCCCAATAACACAATCCCCGATAACCGATCAATCAATTGTGCTTTGGTTCTTAATACGGTAAGTACCTTAGGATAAGATAAAATACCCGCAATTAACGTATACCATAACCCATCAACCAATAATGGTGTCGCAACAATGATCACCTTCGATGATGCTTCATTACCTACCGCGACAAATTGACTGAACAAGGCTAAAAAAAACAGTGCCAATTTAGGATTAAATAATGAGATCATCACTCCATCACGCGCCGCTTCTAATAATGAACTTGATTGTCTTTGGGCTAATTTTGCAGCAACACCGCCTTTAGAACGTAAAGCATTAATACCTAGGTACGCTAAATACCCCGCACCAGCATAACTGACGCAGGTAAATAACAGTGGTGATTGATGCAATACTACCGCTAAGCCAAGCAAGGTTAGCAAGGCATAACAACCGACCCCACAGGCATGAGCCCACGCACAGACAATACCATGCCAACGTCCACCTGATAGACTATGTTTGGCCACTACCGCTAAACTGGGTCCCGGTGACATCGCACCTAATAGACAAATGAGTAATAAAGAAAGCCAAATAGTAATAGTCATTGCTAATCTCCTTTTATCAATGAATATATCGGGATTCGTTATTACCCCAATGCGTTGTTATTGGTTAATCTTGTTTTGCGATAAGTGCAAAATGACCACTGGTTAATGCCACTAAATCTTTCGCGGCTAATTCTATTTCCAAACCACGACGCCCGGCACTAACACAAATAGTCTCAAACTGCTCAGCACTACTATCAACGAAAGTAGGTAAGCGTTTTTTCTGCCCCAAAGGACTAATACCACCCACTATATAGCCCGTCACTTTCTCGGCTAATTTAGGATCTGCCATCTCAGCTTTTTTACCACCAGCAGCTTTAGCGGCAGCTTTTAGATCTAACATTCCAGCGACAGGAACCACCGCAACCGCCAAGTTTTTAGGATCGCCATTAAGTGCAAATAATAATGTTTTAAATACACGATGAGGATCTAAGCCTAAAATTTCAGCCGCTTCATGACCAAAATTATTATTAGCAGGATCGTGTTCATATTGGTGAACTTGAAATTCGATTTTATTTTTTTTTGCTAATTTAATTGCAGGTGTCATAACATTTTCTCTTACAACATTGATTAATCAAACAGTTGTAATTAGCTCCCCTTTGTATCTCGAATCATATTCATCAAAGAAGCTAACAACATCTGTTTACCAAACCAGAACTATATACCGAGAAATATTTTTAAAAAAGTATAAAAAAAACGACGCTGAAAATTCAGCGCCGTATGAAATATATTTCAGCAATAATAATCACTTATTTATAAATAATCTCACCCTTAGGGGCATATTTATTAACATCAATTGGGCTGTTATTTTGTAAAAACTCTTTTAGCACTTCAGCATCAACAAACCCAGTATTAACGTAACCTGGGTGTTTATTGACTTTAGGATAGCCATCGCCACCAGCTGCATTAAAGCTTGGTACAGTAAAGCGATAGGTTTTATCCATCATTACTGGCTTACCACCAATCTTAACATCACTCACTTGACCATTAGCAACCGTCATCGTGACACCATAAAACTGTGCATAAGAACCAGAATCTGCGGGTTTAGTGGCTACCACATTGAGGTAATCAAGGATCTCTTTACCTGACATATCAATATAAGTCACGATATTGCCAAATGGCTGCACGATCAGCACATCTTTATAGGTAATATCACCACCATTAATCGAATCACGCACACCACCTGAGTTCATCACTGCAAAATCAGCTTTAGCACGTTCCATATGTGATGCTGCAATTAAACGACCTAAATTGGTTTGCTTAAAACGTACAATATTACGATCGCCTTCTAACTTACCGTTAGATTGTGCAATTTTAACGGTTAATTTCTCTTGGCCTTGCTCTTGGTATGGGGTTAAAAATGATAATACTTCAGCGTTTGGCTGGATCTCTTTCTGGATAAACACCCGCTGCTCACTGCCGTCATCTAATTTGATTTTTTTCTTTAAATTAACGGGAATAAGATCATAACTAACCAGATTTAACTCACCATTTTGAAATTCAAAATCAGCACGACCAACATACTTACCCCATTCATGAGCTTGTACAATCCAAGTGCCGTTTTGTTGATCAGGAATACATTTATCACCCGGCTTAAAGTTGCTATTAGCTTTATTTGGCGCTTCCATACAAACAGGTTCTTGCGAGTGACCACCGACGATCATATCTAAATCACCCGGCTGCATATAACGCGCTAATGCCACATCACCAGGCGCATTAATACCACGTTGACCATCTTCATAATGCCCCATATGAGTTGCGGCAATAATCACATCAGGTTTTTCATTTTTCTCAAGTTCAGCAATCACTTTTTTAGCTTCAGCTTTTGGATCACGGAACTCAATCGCACCAATATATTCGGGGTTACCAATTTTGGCTGTATCTTCGGTGGTTAAGCCAATAACCGCAATTTTAATGCCTTGCTGCTCAAAAATTTGATACGGCTGAAATAAACGCTTACCGGTATTTTTATCATAAATATTGGCCGATAACATTGGGAACGTCGCCCATTGCTGCTGCTTACGTAATACCTCAATTGGATTATCAAATTCATGGTTACCTAATGCCATTGCATCGTAACCTAATAAATTCATGCCCTTAAAATCTGGCTCAGCATCTTGTAAATCAGACTCAGGCACACCGGTATTCACATCACCACCTGAAAGCAATAATGTTGTACCACCTTCCGCTTTCACTTCTGCACGAATGGTATCTAGCAAAGTTTTGCGAGCAGCCATACCGTACTCACCATTTTGGTTTTGCCAGAAACGACCATGGTTATCATTGGTATGTAAAATAGTAATACGGTAGGTTTTATCCGCATCCCACTTAGTAGAGGTATCATCTGTTGGTGTTGCACAGCCAGAAAGTACAGCCAAAAGAGCAGCAGTTAATGCTGTCTTAGCAAATAAACGTTGCTTCATGTAATCCACCTTAACGATTTTAATAGACGATACCCACCATTTTCATATGGCTTGAATCGAGTAAAATTGATGCAAAATATTGCGGTTATTTAATTAAATAGCACCAATAAATAACAACTTAAAAATAATCGCGCTCAGTGTAAGTGAATCGAAAATAAGCACGGTTATAGCGTCACTATTTTGCAACCAAGATCACTTTTACAACATTAAAAACGGATACTGGATCACAATCCATAAAAAAAGCTCGGACACTGCCGAGCTTTTTGAAAAAACGTTGAGTAAATTCAAACCCTAAAAATAAACATTAATGGTTTAAAATACTTTCTCAAATTTAGTCGCTGAACGACGAATAAATATCGCTATCACCGCAGAAATAGCTAAAAAGAAACAATAATAAGAATGGGACACTATCTCTAATGGCGACAGTTTAAAGACGGAGCCTAATAGCAATGCTTGAGCACCATAAGGTAATATACCTTGTACCACACACGAGAAAATATCCAATAAACTGGCTGAACGACGAGCAGTAACACCATTCTCTTGTGCTAACTCACGTGCCACACCACCAGAGACAATAATCGCAACAGTATTATTCGCAGTACAGCAGTTAGTTAAACTTACCAAACTCGCAATACCCAACTCACTTGCGCGCGAATTTGCTAATGCGTTGTGCTTAGAACTAAACTTGCCTATCACACGGCTGATTAATTGCGTTAAAAATGCTAATCCACCTTGTTGGCGCATTAATTCACTCACCCCACCAATCAGCATTGAAAGTAAGAAAATTTCCTGCATATTGCCAAAACCGCTATAAATATCTTTACCAAACGTGGTTAAGCTATAGCTATCAATCGAAAATAAGCCAACACCGCCAGCAAGGACAATACCTAAACTCAGCACAACAAAGACGTTCACCCCAGAAACGGCAAGAATTAAAATGGTGATATAAGGTAGAACTTTAAGCCATTCGATAGGGTTCGCAGCAGGTAAGGTCGTCACCGAACTACTAAAAGCAAACAACACCATCGTCACTATCGCTGCAGGTAAGGCAATTTTAATGTTTTCACGAAATTTATCTTTCATCTGACAACCCTGAGAACGAGTTGCTGCAATCGTCGTATCAGAAATAATAGATAAGTTATCACCAAACATTGCACCACTGAGTACCACACCCGCTGTTAGTGCAACATCCATCCCTGCGGCATGAGCAATGCCAAGTGCAACAGGTGCAACAGCAGCAATAGTCCCCATAGAAGTACCCATGGAAGTAGCAATAAACGCTGAAATAACAAAAATACCCGGCAAAATCATACTTGCAGGCAATATTGCCATACCGAGATTAACAGTGGCATCAACCCCACCCGATGCTTTAGCAACTGCCGCAAATGCACCAGCAAGCAGATAGATCATACACATAGCAATAATATCGCTATGGCCAACACCACGGATAAACTGCTCTATGGCTTTATTTAATTTTTCTTTACTGAGAATAATTGCCAAAATAACAGCAGGTAATGCTGCTACCGGTGATGGTAATTGATAAAACGCGAAATCGACCCCTTGGTAAGTCAGGTAACTACCGACACCAATAAATAAGGCGAGAAAGACCCCCAATGGCAGCAATGCCAATGCTGAAGGTGTAATTGATGATGTGTTGGTTGAGTTTGACATGCTGATAATGAATATCTATTTTAGAATTTCCCCTAGGTTAATGGGATGTGTCACTAGTGTCAACATCTAGACGTCTAAACATCCATATGCACATTGCTTAATGCCTCTTTATGATCACCAAATCATGCTTTATCGTCAATATATTGACACATAAAAAACACTAATCGCCAATAAAAAGTCATAAAATATCAAGATCTTAATCACTTAAAAATAAAGTATTCAATCATCAATGAATCAATTGTAATAGCAGTTATAATTTGCTCTCATAGGGCATATTTTGACTCATGAGATGGACCTATGCAGTTTTCACTCAAACAAAAACTGATCATGGCTAGCGTATCGGCAGTAGTTATAATGGCAACAGCATTAACATGGCTAGCTGCTAAACAACTTAATAACGAAACGCAGGCAAATATCAGTGAACGAGCTCACAGTGTCGCTTCAACAGCCACAGAGGGTATCGCAGACTGGATGAATATTCGCCGCGCGATCACTCATTCATTCGATAATTATTATAGCCAACCTAATAATGTGATGTTTTTAGAACAAGCACGCAAAAGTGGTGGTTTTGATGATATCTATTTCGGTACCATTGATGGTGCAATGTACCGTTCACACCCTGATCGTAATCGCGCTGATTATGATCCTCGTACACGCCCTTGGTATCGTGATGCCCAAACAGCAGGCAAACAAATTATTACCACTGCCTATCAAGATGCAATCACTAATGCATTGTTAGTCACGATTGCTCAGCCATTACTTAATAATGGTCAAATGGTGGGTATTGTGGGTGCCGATGTGTTGATAGACCAGCTGATTAATGATGTCATCAGCTTAAATGTCGGTCAAAATGCCATTGCAATGCTGATTAACAAACAAGATAACAGCTTTTTAGCTCATCCCAATAAGCAACTATTACTCAAGCCATTAGCGCAATACAGTAACCAGCTCACGATGGGAAATATTGAGCAGCACATTACGACCAATAAGACAAAAAATTTAACGATTAATGGCCACCAAAAAATTATTTATTTTGCAAATATTCCTAATACTGAATGGGTATTAGCGTTAGAAATGGATCTCAAAACAGAAGAAGCGAGTTACCATACTGCACTCCAACAATTAGTTATTACCGCTATCGTGATTACTTTATTAATCATTGCCACTCTCACCATACTGGTCAATTTCCTCTTCCGTGATCTTAACCGTGTTTCAGCCGCTTTAGCTGAAATTGCGAACGGTGAAGGTGATTTAACCCGCCGTCTTGAACCACATAGCAATGATGAAGTGGGTCAACTTGCACATAACTTCAATTTATTTGTCAGTAATTTACACAGCATGCTTACCCGTTTAAGTCATGTCTCTAGCACCTTGAGCCAACAATCGCATATCACCGCCTCTCAAGCAGAAGAGCGCAGCACCCGTATTCAATTTCAACAAGATGAAATTAATATGGTGGCAACCGCCATTAATGAAATGGCAGCGGCTACTCATGAGATAGCCTCTAATGCAGAAAATACCGCTCGCACCTCAGAAGAAACAGTTATCGCTTCAGGCCATGGCAGCACCCAAGTTAACCAAAGCCAACAATCTATCTCAAGCCTTGCCCAAGAAGTAGAAACCGCAACGGGGGTTATTAGTGCATTAAACAGCCATGCCCAAAGTATCAATACAATCCTGTCAACGATTCAAGGTATTGCTGAGCAAACCAATTTACTCGCACTTAATGCCGCGATTGAAGCCGCGCGTGCTGGTGAACAAGGACGTGGATTTGCAGTGGTTGCCGATGAAGTTCGCGTATTAAGCCAACGTACCCACGCTTCAACCCAAGAAATTCAGCAAATGATTGAAACCTTGCAACAAACAACGGGGCAAGCGGTAGGAATAATGGAAGACAGTCGCCATTTAGCCGAAACCAGTGTTGATGATGCGAATTCAGCTTCAGCGAGTTTGGCGCAAATCACCACCGCAGTGAATAACATCAGTGACATGGCAACCCAAATCGCCTCAGCGGCAGAAGAACAATCATCAGTAACATCAGAAATCACCCGTAATACCGAGGGAATTCGTGATGTATCAAATGAGTTAGCAATAGAAGCCAATGAAGCAGCAAAACAAGCCGCAGAGTTATCAACGTTATCGCATGAATTACAACAAGAAATTAATCGATTTAAACTGTAGTTATTTGCTATACCGTTAACAACCAAAAAAAAGGCTTGTCTACACTGCTGCTAGTTGAAACTAGAGACAGAGTAACAAGCCTTAATTTTATGTATTTATTATGTTTTATTTAACCATATTGAACACAATCGCGCCGACGGCTAAACATCCCATAAGTAAAATAAAGTAAGTGCTTATTTTACCACGGTAGATTTTCAAACTTTCAATGTGATACACCGCCAGCATTGGCATCAAAAATAAAATCATCGCAATCACCGGCCCTGATAGCGCTTCCATCATACCAAGAATGCTTGGGTTCATTACGGCTGCAAACCAAATGCTGATAAACATCAGTACAATGCCAATCTTATCAATAGTCTTTAACGGTAACGATGTTTGCTTTGCGACTATGCCATTAAAACTTTCTCGCGCCCCCATAAAGTGACCTAAGAACGACGAGGTAATCGCAATAAAGGCAATCAAAGGCCCAAGTATCATAATAAAAGGGCTGTCTTCAACATTGGCTAAATAAGATAACACTGACACGTTATCCATTTTAGCTTGTTGCAACTGTTCCGGAGTTAAACTCAATACACATGAAAAAACAAAAAACAGTACAAACGCAATCAACATCACCGAAGTACGTTTTAAAATCGTTTCTGATTTAGTATGAGCATGCTCACCATATTGACGACGTTGTGCATTAACAAACCCTGACACCACTGGCGTATAGCTAAATGCAAACACCACCACTGGAATCGCCAGCCATAACGATGCGCTTAAATCGCCAATACTTTGATTAAGGCTAAAATTAGGCATATGCCAGCTTGGGATCAGATAAATTGAAATACCCGCCAAAATAAACGTTAGTGGGTACACGATTATTTCAAATACCCGCAGCATGGTTTTTTCACCCGCTAACATAATCGCTATCATGCCAAACACTAAACAACCTGATAGCAGAACCCGTGACGGTGGTGCCATTCCAAGTTGGTGAACCATAAAACTATCAACAGTATTGGTTAAGCCCACACCGTAAATCAGCAAAATAGGGAAAATAGATAAAAAGTAGAGTAAGGAAATTAAACGCCCATAACGCCGACCAAAGTGCTCTTCAACCACATCAGTAAAATCAGCATCTTTTTGGGTAGAGGATAAAACAAACCGTGCCAGTCCGCGATGCGCCCAAAATGTCATCGGTCCTGCAAGTAATGCCATGATCACTAATGACCAGAAACCACCTGAACCAATATTAATCGGTAAAAATAAAATTCCGGCACCAACGGATGTACCAAACAAGCTCAACATCCAACTGGTGTCATGCTTAGTCCAACCTGAGGAGATGGTTTTTGCTTCAGATGCGGAAAGATCTTGCGATATTGACACGGTAACTCACTACGACTAATAAAACTTGATAGCCAGTATGAGACGCCAAGCGCCAATACTCAAAAAAAAAGTGACACAGATCACCCTAAAATAACCATCCTCAATAAAGCACAAGCGCTAAAAAAACCACATAACACAGATTTTAATGCCAGTTTTATGGTTATTATTAAGAATAAAACACCAAATTAAACACTTAAACGATTTTTTATATATCGAGTATTTTTTGTACAAAAAAACCCTATGAATAAAATCCATAGGGCTAAATAGATAAACAACAATGATTAATTAATTGATTTCAATCGGTGCAAAGCTTTTTATTAAATCATCTAATTGTTTAATTTGTGCTAAAAATGGTTCTAGCTTATCAAGAGGGAAAGCCGATGGGCCATCACAACGCGCAAGATCTGGCGTTGGGTGCGCTTCCATAAACAAACCAGCAATACCGGTCGCAATACCAGAGCGTGCTAGATCAATCGTCTGCTCACGACGACCACCAGATGCCGCACCAAGTGGATCACGACATTGAAGCGCATGCGTCACATCAAAAATGATAGGAGTGCCGTTTGAGGCTTTTTTCATGACATCAAAACCTAGCATATCAACCACTAGATTATCGTAACCGTGTAATACTCCACGCTCACATAGAATCACATTATGGTTATCACATTCAGCAAACTTCTCAACAATGTTACCCACTTGACCAGGACTCATGAACTGGGGTTTTTTAACATTGATCACCGCGCCTGTTTTAGCCATGGCCTCAACAAGATCAGTTTGACGAGCAAGGAAAGCCGGTAATTGAATCACATCAACCACATCTGCAACAACTTGAGCTTGTTCTTTTTCATGAATATCAGTAATGATTTTCACGCCAAATGTGTCTTTTAGTTCTTGGAAGATTTTTAAACCTTCTTCTAAGCCAGGACCACGGTACGAATGTACAGATGAGCGGTTAGCTTTATCAAAAGACGCTTTAAATACGAAAGGGATACCCAATTTAGTGGTAACTTCTACGTAATGCTCACACATTTTCATTGCTAGGTCACGAGACTCTAGCACATTCATGCCACCAAACAGGACAAATGGCTTGTCGTTAGCAACGTCGATATCACCAACACGAACAATTTTTTGTTGCATCATATTTATCTTCTCATCTAGTGCAAAGTAAGAGGCTCTTCATACAGAGCGTCTACTTGAAGTTTAAGCAAATCTGCAGCAGGATCTTCTGGGCATTGTTCAATAAAATAAGAATAATCAACCGCAGCAGCGTGGAGGCAATCGAGTTGCTGGTAAATATAGCCGCGATCTCGTATTTCATGGGGATCGCCAGGACTTAATGCTAATGCTAAATCACTGCAACGCAACGCGTCAGTAAAGTGTTCTTCTCGCAATAACGCACTTTTCATTACCGTTAACCAGCGTGATAAAATGACGTTATTTTTCTGAGTATTAAGGTATTCAGATTTAAATTCAGCAAACGGACCACGATGACCAATCAACCAACTCCGCAACACATGGGTACTGACAAACTCGCCATCAAAAGGATTAATGTATTGAGTCTCATCTTGAGGCCACACCACTTTTAATAAGAATTGGGTTGGGAAGCCAACATTTTCAACCGGTAACTCAAGATGCTTGGCTAAATAAAGAAAAATAGCCCCTAAGCTGACAGGGATCCCTTTACGGCGCTCTAATACTTTATCTAAAAAAGCATTATCTGATGAAAAATACTGCTGTTGATCGCCTTGAAAACCCCACTCACGATAAAAAAGTCGTAACAAACCGTCTAAACGAAGACGAGGATTGACCTCCTCCATTAACGTTTGTTCCGCTTCTTGTGCAAGTTGAGTTAAGCGTAACTGCACCCACGTCGCTGGAAAATCAGTATCGACTTCAGCCATGAAAGCAATCGCGCCATCAACCAACGGCATCTGATTAAGATCTTGTTCATTAAATGGCATCATGATATTACCTACGTTAGCCTAATATAGGTGTTTTAGTGATCGCTAATTGTGCCGCTAATACTAGCCAACCAATCGCCCCTAAGAAGGCAAACGTCTTAAATACTTTATTCTTACCGTGGTGGAGTGTGAAATAACCTAATGCAATATAGGCGAGAACACAGGTTAATTTTTCAGTTAGCCAGCCATTACCCGCAGTAAACGGCATAAAACCAGTAATGAAAATTAGTGCAACACCTGAAGCAAGCATAATTGTATCAATGACATGTGGTGTTATTTTAAAGAATTTTTTATGTATCATTGATGAGTTTGCCATCACCATGATATAGCGAGCGACAAACAGTAAAACGCTTAACGCAATTGCAGTAAGGTGAATGTGTTTCATTGCCATGTACATCATTACTAATGATCTCCTAGCCAGCAACCCATCGTTACTCGATCGAGCCCAGCATAATCCTGACTTGTTGATACCTGCGCATAACCCAATTGCTCAAGAATAGTCCGAACAGCAATACCTTGTTCAAACCCATGTTCCATCAGCAACCAGCCACCAGGTAATAAATATTGGCGTCCATCTTGACTAATAATACGAATATCAGCGAGTCCGTTATCACTGGCAACTAACGCACTTTTAGGTTCAAAGCGAACATCGCCTTCAATTAAATGTGGATCCGCTTCGTCAATATAAGGTGGATTACTGACAATAACGGCAAATTGCGGCTGTTGTTCAAGGGGGCTATACCAGCTACCCGCTAAAAAACGGCTATTGGTAATGCTTAATCTGTGGCTATTTTCAGTCGCTAACGCCACAGCTTCCAGGCGTAAATCAATCCCAGTCACCGCAACATCAGCACGTTCAGATGCAATCGCTAATGCTATTGCGCCTGTACCCGTACCTAAATCAAGTACCTGACAAGCCTGTGCTGGAATTTTTTCAAGCGCTAACTCAACCAACCTTTCGGTATCAGGACGGGGAATTAATGTTGAAGGTGATACTTTTAACGGTAATGACCAAAACTCACGCTCACCAACAATATAAGCAATTGGCTCGCCAGCAATTCGACGCGCTAATAACGTTGAAAACGTCGCAAGTTGCGCTTCATCAAGTTGCTTTTCAGGCCATGTTAATAAATAACTACGCGGTTTATCTAATACATGACATAACAACACAGCACTGTCTAACTGCGGGCTATTAGAGCCCGCAGCGTCGAGTTGGGCACTGGTCTGTTTTAATAAACATTCAATGCTATCTGGCATTAGTTTTGCTCAGCCATCGCAGCTAATTGATCTGCTTGGTATTCTACAAATACAGGTTGGATCAATGCGTCTAAGTCACCTTCCATCACTTCATTCAAACGATAAAGTGTTAGCGTTATACGGTGATCAGAAACACGACCTTGTGGGTAGTTATAAGTACGGATACGATCTGAACGATCACCCGAACCTAGTAAGTCACGACGCGTACTTGCTTCTGCTTCATGACGACGTGCTTCTTCCGCTTTAATAATACGCGCCGCTAGCACTGACATCGCTTTCGCTTTGTTTTTGTGTTGTGAACGCTCATCTTGACACTCAACAACAATACCAGTTGGTAAGTGAGTAATACGAATTGCAGAATCAGTGGTGTTAACGTGCTGACCACCCGCGCCTGATGAACGGAAAGTATCAATTCTTAAATCGCCCGCATTAATTTCAGGAATTTCCGCTTCTGGGATTTCAGGTAAAATAGCGATAGTACAAGCAGATGTATGTACACGACCTTGAGATTCAGTAGCAGGTACACGTTGTACACGGTGACCGCCTGACTCAAACTTTAATACGCCATAAGCGCCATCGCCGTTTACTTTCGCGATCATCTCTTTGTAACCGCCTTGCTCTGAACGGTTTTCACTGATGATCTCGATACGCCAGCCGCGACGCTCAGCATAACGGCTATACATACGGAATAGATCACCTGCAAAAATACCGGCTTCATCACCACCAGCACCTGCACGAATTTCAACGAAGCAATTACGATCATCATTAGGATCTTTTGGAATCAATAATAATTGTAACTCATCAGCTAAACGTTCAATTTCTGCCTTAGCATCTTTGATTTCTTCTTGCGCCATTTCGCGCATTTCAGCATCATCTTCTTGTGCCATTTCTTCAGCAGCTTCAAGATTTTCTTTCGCTTGTTGGTACGCTTGGAAACACTTGGTCACTTCTTCAAGCTGAGAATATTCTTTTGAAAGTGCACGGAATCGGTTTTGATCACTAAGAACACTGGGATCACCCAGTAAGTGTTGAACTTCTTCGTAACGTTCAACCAGAGTTTCTAATTTAACTAAAATTGATTGCTTCATAATCTTCTAATTAGGGTGCTGAGTGAAGGCCTGAGCCATCAACTGCTAATCGTTATAGGAATCCAGCCCGAGTGCTTCACGGATCACGACCAATTTGTCAGATTCACCATCTTTGGCAACCTGTTGCATGGCTTTTGTCGGAGCATGGATTAGCTTATTGGTTAGTTTATTACTCAATTCTACCAAGGCGCGTTCAGGATCAGTGCCATTGGCGATTGCTTGTAAGCTGCGTTGTAACAGCTCATGTTTTATTGCTTCGGCATACTGACGATAGTCACGGATACTATCGACCGCTTCTAGTGAGCGTAACCACTGCATAAAGGCAATACTTTCTTCGGCGATGATCGCCTCAGCTTGAATCGCAGCCACTTTACGTTGCTCACGATTTTTCTCGACGATCGAATACAGATCATCAACAGAATATAAATACACGTCATTAAGATCACCAACCTGCGATTCAATATCACGCGGTACAGCAATATCAACAAATAGCATCGGCTGATTTCGGCGTTGTTTTAACGCAGCTTCTACCATGCCCTTACCTACAATAGGCAGTGGGCTCGCGGTAGAACTAATCACGATATCGGCACAATGAAGATGATCTGGAATATCTTCTAAACCAATCACTTCGGCACCAAACTCTCGTGCAAGATTAAGCGCACGTTCACGGGTTCTATTGGCAACTATTAAACGGTTACAGCCTTGTTCAGCTGCATGACGAGCAACCAACTCAATGGTCTCTCCTGCCCCAATGAGCAACATCGTCACACCCGATAAAGCTTCAAAAATTTGTCTTGCTAACGAACACGCTGCATACGCGACAGAAACTGCATTACCACCAATATCGGTTTCAGTACGAACCCGCTTGGCGACGGTAAATGTCTTTTGAAACAATTTTTCTAAGGTACCAACCACAGTTCCATTGTTTTTTGATTCCGAATAAGATTGCTTCACCTGTCCTAGGATTTGCGGCTCACCCAATACTAATGAATCTAACCCACACGCTACACGCATTAAATGACGTGCAGCAGCTTGTTGTTCATGAAAGTACAAGCTTGGCATTAATTCTTCGGCTGTGATCTGATGAAATTTGGTCAACCAGTCAATAATCACACCCGGTCCTGACTGCAATAATTCACAGTAAACTTCGGTACGATTGCATGTAGATACAATAATCGCACTCGATACCTCAGGATGGTTTTTAAGCTCCTGCAGTGCCAAAGACAGTTTTTCAGGGGAAAAAGCTACCTTCTCACGCAAATCAACAGAAGCGGTTTTGTGGTTGATTCCTAATGCAAGCAAGGTCATGGAAACAGTATACCTACTTCGGCAATGAAAAAATCTAAGGTGAGATTTTACTTGATGCCATGGCGTAATAAAAGGCAACAGACGTAATCAATCAATAATGACACCATTTTTATCATTGTTTAGCCACCTTATTCGTCTCATTAACGGTTATAATTTGGCTTTCGATTAAATTATCGCTATTGTTTTCACTCATTCTGATAGAGATCCCCTATGATGATATTGCGTGCTATTGTTAAAAACTTCACCTCAACGCCAGTGATGCCTACTCTAAATAAAACAGTGATCGCATCCAAAAAAAAATGGTTATTCCCTTTTTTCGCTTTATCGTTATCACTCCTTTCTGGCTGTGCTCAACAACCCACAATCACCCATAAAGCCGATTGGACACTGCATCAAGCACAACTCCAACAACTCACCGATTACCACGCTCAAGGGATCTTTGGTTATATCAGTCCACAGCAACGAGTAACGTTAACCTTTAATTGGCAAAATAAGCCTGATGATTATCAACTTATTTTAACCAAAATGTATAAAACAATTCTCAAGCTAGATGCTCGCCCTCATAACGTGACACTCACCGATCCCGACGGCAAAACCTACCATGGCAGCGATGCGGCACAATTAGTCCAGCAACTGACAGGAATTAACTTACCACTGGAACAAATGCGAGATTGGTTAATAGGTTTACCAACAGGGGCTGATCACTACTTGCTCAACAAAAATAACCAAGTCGCTTTCTTGACCAAAAAAATTGATGGTCACACTTGGGAGATGCATTACAGTAGTTACGACAACACTAAAGTACCATCACTACCGATACTAATGACTTTGAAACAAGGTGATTTGACCATCAAAATTAAAGTATCAAACTGGGAAATAGCACAATAATAAAGAATAACGATATTTTAACCTTAGCAATAATGAGTCATTTTAATGAACCACTTAACTAAATTTGATATGACCACTCAGTGGCCTGCGCCTGCGAAACTCAATCTTTTTCTCTACATCACAGGTCAACGCGATAATGGTTATCACGACTTACAAACGTTATTTCAGTTTATTGATTATGGCGATACGTTAACCATTACCGCCCGTCAAGACAGTCATATCACCCTAACCCCCGCCATTAAAGGTGTCGCAACTGAAGATAATTTAATTTATCGCGCCGCGGTCGCCCTTCGAGAAGCGGCACAGGTTAATTTCGGGGCAGAAATTCATATTGATAAAATTCTACCAATGGGCGGCGGCTTAGGTGGCGGATCATCAAATGCCGCTACCACCTTAGTTGCTCTGAATTTTTTGTGGCAAACACAATTATCGGTTGATGAACTTGCTGCTATCGGATTAACACTGGGTGCTGATGTACCTGTTTTTGTTCGTGGTCATAGTGCTTTTGCGGAAGGTATTGGTGAAAAATTACAACCGGCCTTGCCACAAGAAAAATGGTATCTGGTTGCAAAACCCGACATAAGCGTTGCAACTGCTGAAATTTTCAACCATCCACAATTACCACGTAACACCCAAAAACGTAGTTTAAGTGCCCTGTTAAGCAGTGTTTACGAAAACGATTGCGAAAAAATTGTAAGAAGTCTTAACCCCGAGGTTGATCAGGCGCTTTCATGGCTGTTAGAATATGCCCCGTCAAGATTAACTGGTACTGGCGCTTGTGTGTTTGCAGAATGTAACACTGAGCAAGATGCTAATGATATTTTGAATAATTTGCCTGACTGGCTCCAGGGATTTGTCGCAGAAGGTGTTAACGTATCTCCTTTGATGACAACGCTAGCCACATATTCTATGGATTGTCAGTAATTACAACTTGGACGCAACCTGAGGTTTACACCGTGCCTGATATGAAGCTGTTTGCTGGTAACGCTACACCAGAACTAGCCCAACGCATCGCTGATCGTCTTTATATTTCATTAGGAGACGCAACGGTTGACCGTTTCTCCGATGGTGAAGTATGTGTGCAAATTAATGAAAATGTTCGTGGTAGCGACGTATTCATTATTCAATCAACTTGTGCACCCACTAACGACAACCTAATGGAACTGGTTGTTATGATCGATGCATTACGTCGTGCTTCTGCAGGTCGTATTACTGCTGTGATTCCATACTTCGGTTATGCGCGTCAAGATCGTCGTGTACGTTCTGCTCGTGTGCCAATTACTGCCAAAGTTGTTGCTGACTTCCTTTCTAATGTAGGTGTTGACCGTGTATTAACGGTTGATCTACACGCTGAACAAATCCAAGGTTTCTTCGACGTTCCTGTCGATAACGTATTTGGTAGCCCAGTGCTGCTAGAAGATATGTTAGCGAGAAACCTACAAGATCCTGTAGTTGTTTCTCCTGATATCGGTGGTGTTGTACGTGCGCGTGCAATTGCTAAGCTTTTAGATGATACCGATATTGCTATCATTGATAAGCGTCGTCCACGTGCTAACGTTTCTCAAGTTATGCACCTAATTGGTGATGTTGAAGGTCGCGATTGTATTATCGTTGATGACATGATCGATACTGGCGGCACACTATGTAAAGCAGCTGAAGCACTAAAAGAACGTGGCGCAAAGCGTGTATTTGCTTATGCAACTCACCCAGTATTCTCTGGTAGCGCGCTGCAAAACATCACTGAATCTGTGATTGATGAAATCATTGTGACTGACTCAATCCCACTAACAAAAGAAATTGCAGCGACGGGTAAAGTATCTGTACTGACTTTGTCAGGCATGCTAGCTGAAGCGATTCGTCGTATCAGCAACGAAGAGTCAATTTCTGCAATGTTTGAGCACTAATCACGTGCTATTAGCATGAGTTTTTTCTCAGCTAAATTCTCAGCTAAATAAATATCAACGCCTCGCTTTTGCGGGGCGTTTTGTTTTCGGCTAACAGCCACAAAGAGTGATCACAGCAGAGTCGTATCAATTTCTCTTGATTTGATATAATATAGCGCGCGTTTTGAACCCGACTATTGCTCGGTTTTACCATCATCGTGGTGATCATTAAACGCTATCACTACTGCTATATGACAAGAGAGACAAGCGTGAGTAATAATATTCGGTTACTTGTCGGCCTGGCAAACCCTGGCCAAGAGTATGCAAAAACCCGTCATAATGCTGGTGCATGGGTCGTTGAAGAACTAGCTCGAGTCCATAACGTTACCCTGCGTATGGATCCAAAATATTTTGGTCTAACAGGCAGGATCACAACCAATGGTCAAGATCTCCGCTTGTTAATCCCAACCACATTCATGAATTTATCAGGTAAGTCAGTGGCAGCGTTGGCTAATTTTTTCCAAATTAAACCGGAAGAAATTTTAGTCGCGCATGATGAACTCGACTTACCTCCTGGTGTTGCCAAGTTTAAAAAAGGCGGTGGTCACGGTGGTCATAATGGTCTGCGTGATATCATTAGCAAAATGGGCAACAACAAAGATTTCTATCGTTTAAGGATTGCTATTGGTCATCCTGGCGATAAAAATAAAGTCGCTGACTATGTGCTAGGAAAAGCACAGGTCAAAGATCAAGAACTTATTGATGCAGCAGTTGATGAATCAGTTCGCTGCATTGATGTGCTTCTAAAAGACGGCCTAAGTAAGGCACAAAATCGTCTTCATTCATTCAAGGCAGAGTAGCGTACTGGCAACAGTACACTACTTCGTCGTTATGGGCTCAGTGTTGAGCACTATAATTGAGTTGTTACAGAACAATCACCAAAAGGGTTACAAGCCATGGGTTTTAAATGCGGTATCGTAGGTCTACCAAACGTTGGTAAGTCAACACTGTTCAATGCCTTAACAAAAGCAGGCATCGAAGCAGCTAACTTCCCATTCTGTACTATCGAGCCAAATACAGGTGTTGTTCCTGTACCTGATCCACGTATGGATGCATTAGCAGTATTCGTTAAACCAGAGCGTATTCTGCCAACCACAATGGAATTTGTAGACATCGCAGGCCTTGTTGCTGGCGCATCTAAAGGTGAAGGTCTTGGTAACAAGTTCCTCGCTAACATCCGTGAGACTGATGCTATTGGTCACGTTGTTCGTTGTTTTGAAAATGACAACATCGTTCACGTTGCTGGCCGTATTGACCCTCTTGAAGATATCGACATCATCAACCTTGAATTAGCAATGGCTGACCTTGATACCTGTGAGCGTGCAATTTTCCGCTTAGCTAAGCGTGCTAAAGGCGGCGATAACGATGCTAAGTTCGAAATCAAAGTACTAGAAAAAATGCTGCCAGTATTAACTGACGGCAGCATGCTACGTTCAATGGACCTAAGCAAAGAAGAAAAAGCAGCGGTTGATTACCTGCACTTCCTAACGCTAAAGCCAACGATGTACATTGCTAACGTTAGTGAAGATGGTTTTGAAAACAATCCATTCCTAGACAAAGTGATTGAGCGTGCAGCGACAGAAAATGCCATTGTGGTGCCAATTTGTGCCTCAATGGAGTCAGAGATTGCTGAACTTGATGATGAAGATCGTGAAGAATTCCTTGCTGATATGGGCATTGAAGAACCAGGTCTTAATCGTGTGATCCGTTCAGGTTACGAATTACTGGCGTTACAAACTTATTTCACCGCTGGTGTGAAAGAAGTACGTGCATGGACTATCCCTGTTGGCGCAACTGCACCAAAAGCTGCGGGTGTTATCCACACTGACTTTGAAAAAGGCTTTATTCGCGCAGAAGTTATCGGTTACAACGATTACATCGAATTCGGTGGCGAGTCAGGCGCTAAAGATGCAGGTAAATGGCGTCTAGAAGGTAAAGATTACATCGTTAAAGATGGCGATGTTGTCCACTTCCGCTTCAACGTATAATTTTTCCTATTCAGTTATCATTGGTATAACTATGAATAAATGAATAAGCCAGCCTCGTGCTGGCTTATTTTTTATTTGCTTCATCAGAAAAATAAAATCGCGCTAAGTCACAGTTTTAATTATTGATAGCTGACAAATCAGATATCAGTTTGTGATTCGCCCACTTCGCCCAAATAACCGCCTAACAAACGAATTTTCACCATTTTTCAAAAAAAACTATTGACGGTTTTGGCTGGTATGAGCATAATGCGCCCCGTTCCCAACGAAGCGGCTCACTAAGAGCAGTGGCTGTTGGAAGCAAAATGGCTACGTAGCTCAGTTGGTTAGAGCACATCACTCATAATGATGGGGTCACAGG
>SAMEA5043655__coassemble_93_pt1 | contig 20772 bp, 17 predicted proteins | sample SAMEA5043655__metabat2_low_PE_001 | metagenome-assembled genome bin SAMEA5043655 (sample SAMEA5043655) | Gadus morhua
CTTCACTTTTAAAGCTACCAGCACAGTAGAGTGGTTGCTCTTTTGTAACGTAATGCGTAATTTCACTGTCTGTCAGGGTACGGAAATGGACGTGGAAAGGCTCACAAATAACTTGGGCGTGTTGTGTTTGTACATTATATAAGCACAAGCCTGTATAAAAAGTGATGACTTTGCCACTGGCGGCACGTAGTTGAGCACATGCGTTAGCTTCAGTATGAGGCTTACCTAAGATTTGACCGTCAATGACACACACTTGGTCTGAACCTATAATAAGGTGATGAGGGTGATCCTCGGCACAAGCAAGTGCTTTGGCTTGTGCTAAACGCATCACTAAGGCTGTCGCTGATTCATTAGTAAGTATCGCTTCATCCACATTAGGATTCGCTGTCGAAAAAGGTAATTGTAATTTTTCCAATAAGCTTTTACGAAATGGAGAAGTAGATGCAAGAACAAGTGGCTGGTTCATAGGCTATTTGTTTATCGAAATGAATAAGTCGTTTGAGTGTAACCATCACAATGGTTCAATGCTAGTCAGCCTGTTTTTTTGATTGTTTGAGTTTCAAAGCAGACAGACGATGCCATCGTTACAGCACAATGCTATTATAAGAGGCAATTATTGGATTAAATGTGAATAGAGCCGTTATTGGCGATCATTTAAACAATGATTGAGTGATCTTTCGTCATTTTATCAGCAATCGTCAAGTGACTGAGTGACAGAGAAATAAAAACTTTTTAATGAGGAAGGGGACTGAATGTTGAATGAATTTTCGTGGCAGCATGAGAATTACTCAAAAGCCGTGAATTCAGGCACATTTCCTTTGACTCAACCAGACTATAAGGCTAATATTCGCGCCCTATGCAAAAGGTAAAATTGCCGATAAAGGTAGATCCAGTACGCACTGCACAGAAAAGACTCGACTATGATGGTATCATCAAAGCTGATCTTCTGTCTCGTTTAGCTGGCTCAACCCAGAGCGTAATAAGTGATGCAAACGTTAACTTGTTTTTTGACCTTGATCAACGTCGTACTCCTTTCATGCGCGGAAACGCAAGTGTAGATGTGATGTTGACCTGTCAGAGATGTCAGGGAGAATTTCAACACACAATTAGTGCTGAATTCTGTTATAGTCCAGTTCGTGACGAAGAGGCTATTGACAAGTTACCGGAAGCCTATGAGCCGACAATTGTCGATGAAAATGGCGATATTAATCTAATTGAACTCATCGAAGATGAATTGATGTTAGAGTTACCACAAGTCGCAAGACATGATAATGACGATTGTAAGATCGGCACACATAACTTGTCTTTTGGTGATATTCCCGTTGCTGATGAGCGTCCGAATCCGTTTGCAGTATTGAAAAATCTTAAAAGTTAAATTTAACAGGAGTAGGGTTAATGGCCGTACAAAAGAGCAAAAAATCACGTGCAGCACGTGGTATGCGTCGTTCACATGATGCACTAACTACAGCAGCAGTATCTGTAGATTCAGCATCAGGTGAAACTCACCTACGTCACCACGTGACAGCTGACGGTTTCTACCGTGGCCGTAAGGTTATCAACAAGTAAGGTTGAGCCTTGATGGGTCTTACCGTTGCACTTGATGCAATGGGCGGGGATTTCGGTCCTCAAGTAACAGTGCCTGCCGCCGTGCAGGCACTGTTGCATTCGCCTGAGCTCAAACTCATTCTTTTTGGTGATATTAGTGCAATCACTACTCAGCTAACTCTTCTCAATAAGCTCAATCATCCCCGACTATCTATCGTGCATTGCGATAACGTTATAGCCAATGAAACTCGTCCATCACAAGCATTACGCCACAGCAAAGGTTCTTCCATGAGAATGGCATTAGAAGCGGTTGCTATTGGTGATGCAGATGCCTGCGTTAGTGCTGGTAATACTGGTGCGTTAATGGCTTTATCCCGCTATGTGCTGAAACAACTTCCTGGTGTTGAACGTCCTGCTTTAATTTCAGAAATCCCTAATCGTCATGCTAACCATACGTGGTTATTAGATTTGGGCGCGAATGTTTCCTGTGATGCTGACACCTTGTTTCAATTTGCGGTGATGGGATCAGTCGTTGCTGAACAAACATTAGGATCATCCCCACGGGTGGCATTACTTAATATTGGTGAAGAATCGATCAAAGGCAATGATCTCGTTAAACGCTGTGCTGAAATGTTGAGTCAATCTCCTGATATTAATTACATTGGTTATATTGAAGGTCATCAATTGTATTCAGATAAAGCGGATGTGATTGTCTGTGATGGTTTTGTCGGGAATGTGAGTTTAAAAACCAGTGAAGGGGTAGCTAACCTATTCATTGACTGTATTAAGCGTAATATTGGTCGTAACCCATTTAAACGTTTGATTGCTAAATGGCTGTTTCGTGAGCTATTTACGAGTTTACAGCAATTGAACCCCGACCAGTATAATGGCGCAAGTCTGTTAGGATTACGCGGTATTGTAGTGAAAAGCCATGGAAGTGCTGACACCACAGCTTTGGAGAATGCCATAAACCAAGCGGTTTATGAGATTGAACGCCAAATACCGATGAAAATCAGTGACCGTTTGGAAGAGGTCTTACTAGAGAGGCATTATTAGTCTTTATGTATAGCAAAATTTTAGGAACTGGCAGCTATTTGCCAACTCAAGTTCGCACCAATGCGGATTTAGAGAAAATGATAGAGACTAGCGATGAATGGATTGTTGCTCGTACTGGTATTCGTGAGCGTCGGATTGCATCCGCTGACGAAACAGTAGCAGTGATGGGCTATCAAGCTTCTTTAAACGCTATTGAAATGGCGGGTATTAATAAAGAAGATATCGATCTTATTATTGTTGCAACGTCTAGTGCAAGCCATTCATTTCCATCTGCTGCTTGCCAAGTGCAGGGCATGTTAGACATTAAAGGTTGCCCAGCGTTTGATTTATCAGCAGCATGTACTGGTTTTGTTTATGCGTTAAGTGTTGCTGATCAGCATATCAAAACAGGTATGGCGAAAAACGTACTCGTGATTGGTTCTGACGCACTTTCTCATTGTTGTGATCCACAAGATCGTTCAACCATTATTTTATTTGGTGATGCGGCGGGTGCGGTCGTTCTGGGTGCTAGTGAAGAGCAAGGGATCATTTCAACGCATTTATATGCTGATGGTCATTTTGGTGGTTTATTAAGCCTTGCGGTCCCTGAACACGGTAAAGATTTTGACGCCAATACATGGCTTTATATGGCGGGTAACGAGGTGTTTAAAGTGGCAGTAACTCAACTGTCTAACTTAGTTAAAAGCACCCTTGTTGCTAATAATATGGATAAATCTGAACTTGATTGGCTAGTACCACATCAAGCGAATATGCGGATTATCTCAGCGACAGCGAAAAAATTATCAATGCCGATGGATCAAGTGGTTGTCACATTGGATCGCCATGGCAATACCTCAGCTGCAACGGTACCAACCGCATTAGATGAAGCAGTGCGTGATGGTCGTATTCAACGCGGTCAAACGTTATTGTTAGAAGCATTTGGTGGTGGTTTCACTTGGGGCTCTGCGTTAGTGAAATTTTAAACTAAATCTAAGCTGTATTTAGTGTTAGTTGCTAAAAGAATTTTTGCGATAAGGCAGAAGGTTGAATATAGTTAACGCTGTCTTATTAGCCTATTAATTTACTGAACGATCAGTATATAAAGAATAAGGATTCTCAAATGTCTAAGTTCGCGATTGTTTTCCCTGGACAGGGTTCTCAAACTGTTGGCATGCTTGCTGATTTAGCAGAGCAATTTGATGTGGTTAAGCAGACGTTTGCTGAAGCCTCTGATGCGTTAGGTTACGACCTATGGACACTCGTTCAAGATGGTCCTGTTGAAGATTTAAACCAAACCCAACGTACTCAGCCTGCATTATTAACCGCATCTGTGGCGATTTGGCGTGTATGGCAACAACAGGGTGGCGCACAGCCAGTTGTTTTAGCTGGACATAGCTTAGGTGAATACTCAGCGCTTGTTTGTGCTGGCGTGATTGATTTCCAATCTGCGGTCAAGTTAGTTGAGCTACGCGGTAAACTGATGCAAGAAGCAGTCCCTGCTGGTATTGGCGCAATGTCTGCTATTATCGGTTTAGATAACGATGCGATTGCTGCAGCATGTGCACAAGCTGCTGAAGATCAAGTATGTTCTCCTGTTAACTTTAACTCGCCTGGCCAAGTGGTGATTGCGGGTAACAAAGAAGCGGTAGAGCGTGCCAATGTATTGTGTAAAGAAGCAGGTGCTAAACGTGCATTGCCATTGCCAGTTTCTGTTCCTTCACACTGTGCGTTAATGAAACCAGCGGCTGATAAACTAGCGATTGCATTGGAAGGTTTAGCATTTAATGCACCAACTATCCCTGTAATCAATAACGCCGATGTGGCGACTGAAATCGATCCTGTTGCGATTAAGCTTGCATTGGTTAAGCAACTATACAATCCAGTTCGTTGGACTGAGACTGTTGAGCGTATGGCATCTGAAGGCGTTGAAGAGTTGCTAGAAATGGGACCGGGTAAAGTATTAACGGGTCTTACAAAGCGTATCGATCGTGCACTTAGCGGCGCAGCAGTCAATGATGTTGCATCATTAACAGCGGCATTAGCGAAGTAATTAAGCTTAAAGTAGAGGATTGACAATGAGTCTGGAAGGTAAAATTGCACTAGTTACAGGTGCGAGTCGCGGTATTGGTCGTGCAATCGCTGAAATCTTAGTTGAGCGTGGCGCAACAGTTATTGGTACTGCGACGTCAGAAAGTGGTGCTGATGCAATCAGTGCGTACCTTGGCGATCATGGTAAAGGTTTTGCGTTAAACGTAACTTCACCAGAGTCAATTGAAACAATATTAAAGCAAATTAAAGAACAATATGGCGATATTGACATCCTAGTTAATAACGCCGGTATTACTCGTGATAATCTACTTATGCGTATGAAAGATGACGAATGGCAAGATATCATGGATACCAATTTGACATCGGTTTTCCGTATGTCTAAAGCAGTCCTACGTGCGATGATGAAAAAACGTCATGGTCGCATTATTAGCATCGGCTCAGTTGTCGGTACTATGGGTAACGCAGGCCAGACAAACTATGCTGCGGCTAAAGCAGGTTTACTTGGTTTTACTAAATCGATGGCACGCGAAGTTGCTTCTCGTGGTATCACTGTTAACGCTGTTGCGCCGGGTTTCATTGAAACTGATATGACAAAAGCGTTAAATGATGCTCAACGTGCAGCAACGCTAGCAAATGTCCCTGCTGGTCGTTTAGGCGATCCGCGTGAAATAGCAGCGGCTGTTGCTTTTTTAGCCTCTGATGACGCTGCTTATATAACAGGCGAAACATTGCACGTTAACGGCGGCATGTATATGATTTAAGCAAATTCTTTGCAATACTTCATGATTCAAGTCAAATTGAACTATTTTTCTGGTTAAATCGTGGTTTGACCAGCACTATGAGTGTTGCAACTTTTGCTGTAATGAATAAACTACAACAAATCGCATTAGCGAATTCTTGTCAAAGGAAATATATTAGTATGAGCAACATCGAAGAACGCGTAAGAAAAATCATCGTTGAGCAACTAGGCGTAGACGAAGCAGAAGTTAAGAACGAAGCATCTTTCGTTGACGATCTAGGTGCAGATTCACTAGATACAGTTGAACTAGTAATGGCTCTTGAAGAAGAATTCGATACAGAAATCCCTGACGAAGAAGCTGAAAAAATTACTACTGTTCAAGCTGCAATCGACTACGTAAACAGCGCACAGTAATATAAAAATTGAATATCTCCAGGCGGTCATTATGACCGCCTGTTTTTTTTCACTTCCTGTTTTATCCTCAATTCCCGGAGAAATTAATCGTGTCTAAGCGTCGTGTAGTTGTAACTGGCATGGGTATGCTTACCCCGGTTGGTAATTCTGTTGAATCTTCTTGGAAAGCTTTACAGTCTGGCACTAGTGGTATCAGTACCATCCAACATTTTGATGCAAGCGCATTTGCTACTCAATTTGCCGGAATGATCAAAGATTTCAATTGTGAAGATTACATGTCTCGAAAAGATGCACGCAAAATGGATTTATTTATCCAGTATGGCGTTGCAGCTGGCGTACAAGCTTTCAAAGATTCAGGTATTGAAGTTACTGAAGAAAACGCACCACGTATTGGTGTCGCTATTGGTTCTGGTATTGGTGGTCTAGGTTTAATTGAAGCTGGCCATCAAACATTGATCGACAAAGGACCACGTAAAATCAGTCCGTTCTTTGTTCCATCAACAATTGTAAATATGATCGCAGGCCACATGTCTATCATGTACGGCTTACGTGGTCCAAATATTGCTATTTCTACAGCGTGTACGACGGGCCTTCATAACATTGGCCATGCTGCACGTATGATTGCATACGGTGATGCTGACGCAATGCTAGCGGGTGGTGCAGAAAAAGCATCAACAGAGCTTGGCATGGGTGGTTTTGCCGCTGCGAAAGCGCTATCAACACGTAATGATGATCCTCAAGCGGCTTCTCGTCCATGGGACAAAGATCGCGATGGTTTTGTATTAGGCGATGGTGCTGGTGTGATTGTGCTAGAAGAGTACGAACATGCTAAAGCTCGTGGTGCTAAAATTTATGCAGAGCTAGTTGGCTTTGGCATGAGTGGCGATGCTTACCATATGACGTCACCAAGTGCTGATGGTTCAGGTGGTGCGTTAGCTATGGAAGCATGTATTCGCGATGCGGGTATCAATGCTGACAAGATTGGCTACATTAACGCTCACGGTACATCAACCCCTGCGGGTGATAAAGCTGAAACATTAGGCATTAAACGTGCAATGGGCTCAGCGATTGATAACGTAATGGTATCATCAACGAAATCAATGACAGGTCACCTATTAGGTGCTGCGGGTTCTGTTGAATCAATCATTACTATTTTAAGCTTGATTGATCAAGTTGTGCCACCAACGATTAACTTGGATAACCCAGGTGAAGGTTGTGACCTTGATTATGTTCCAGGTGAAGCGCGTCAAGCGAACCTAGAATACGCATTATGTAACTCATTCGGTTTTGGCGGCACTAACGGTTCGTTATTGTTTAAGAAGATCTAATTCGATTATTGTGTATTGAGCAATAAGCATCATAAACTGATATGATTAGATGGCCTGATATTTAGATATCGGGCTATTTTTTTATCTGTAAAAAAGGAACAGACCATGGCATCAGTGAACGGTTGCGAGCAACAGAAACTAGTTATCACAGATAGAGCAACCCAATACGGCGATGGTTGCTTTACAACGATACTGGTTGAGCAACAACGTGTTCAGCTGTGGTCATTGCATTTAGCTCGTTTGAAGGTGAGCTTACAACGGTTGGGGATTGCTGCACCGGATTGGCCGCAGGTGTATACTGATATCACCGCATTAGCATTGAAATTCCCGCATAAAGGCGGCATTAAAATATTAGTCAGCCGTGGCAGTGGTGGCCGTGGTTATAATCCTAGCGGTTGTAATGATACCCAAGTTATTATTACGCATTTTGAATGGCCGTTGCATTATCAGCAATGGCAGCAGCAAGGTATTGTCTTAGGGGTGTGTCAGCAGCGAATGGGGAATAGCCCTATGCTTGCAGGTATGAAACACTTAAATCGCCTTGAACAGGTATTATTAAAACAAGAAATTGAAACCGCAGGTTGGGTGGACGCTATTGCATTAGATTGTACTGAGTGTGTTATTGAAACGAGCGTCGCGAATCTATTTTGGCGTCAAGGTAATACTGTATATACTCCTGCTTTACAACGTGCAGGTGTTGCCGGGGTGATGCGTCAACATATCCTCAATATACTTGATGAGCTTAATTATGACTATCAAGTGGGTGATTTTGACCTTGATACTTTATTGGCAGCGGATGAAGTTTTTATTACTAATGCACTTATGGCGTTAGTACCGGTTAATCAAATACAAACTACACAATATTGTGAACGTACAATGTTCAAAACACTATGGAAGAGGTTACATTCGTGCTAAAGAAGTTGATTATTGTGATTTTTCTGTTGGGCTTGTTGATGGCAGGCGTGGCAGGTTGGGGCTTTTTCCAAGTAAGATCAGCGCTAGATAAGCCAGTGCTGATTGAACAACAAACATTTATTACCGTGAAATCAGGCACACCTTTTCGTGGGTTATTAACTAAATTAAGTAATGAAAAAATTGTCACTTTATCGCCATGGCTACGTTGGGTCGGGTATTTAGAACCGACATTAACCGATATTAAAGCCGGTACGTATGCGATTGAACCTCAAGAAACATTGCATTCAGTATTAGAAATGATCACCGAAGGTAAAGAGTATCAGTATGCAATTACATTGGTTGATGGTGAGCATTTTAGTGAGTGGCGTAAGTTGCTTCAAGCTGATCCGCATTTAACCCATACCACGGATAAGATGACGGAAGAACAAATTGGTGACGCGGTTGGCATTGATAGCAGTAAAATTGAAGGCTATTTCCTACCGAATACTTATCATTTTACTGCTGGCACCAGTGATATTAGTATTTTAAAGCGCGCTCATACTGCAATGATGAAAGAGTTAGATCTTGCATGGCAACAACGTGAAAAAGATCTGCCATTAAAGACACCTTATCAAGTGTTGATCATGGCATCGATTATAGAAAAAGAAACCGCAGTGGCGAGTGAGCGTGGTTTAGTCGCGTCAGTCTTTATGAACCGCTTACGTGCTAATATGCCATTACAGACCGATCCTACGGTTATTTATGGCATGGGTGATAAGTATGATGGCAATATCACCAAAAAAGATTTACGCACGCCAACGGCTTACAATACCTATACCATGCGTGGTTTGCCACCAACACCGATAGCTATGCCCAATAAGGCATCTATCATGGCTGCCGTTGATCCTGATGACAGTGATTATTATTATTTTGTTGCAGATGGTAAAGGCGGTCACAAATTTTCAACTACGTTAGTCGAGCACAATCGCGCGGTTCGTGCCTACCTCAAAATATTAAGAACACAGAAATGATCGGTAAATTTATTGTCATCGAAGGCCTTGAAGGGGCTGGTAAAAGTACAGCTATTGCACAAGTAATAGCAACATTAGCGCAGCATGGAATTGAAAATCCGCAGTCGACCCGCGAACCTGGTGGCACCCCACTTGCTGAGCAAATGCGTGCCTTGGTTAAGCAAGGACATCCCGATGAGCCATTAACGGATATGGCTGAATTGTTATTGCTGTATGCGGCTCGTATTCAATTGGTCGATAACGTGATTAAGCCAGCCCTTGCTGAAGGGCGTTGGGTGGTCGGTGATCGCCATGATATGTCATCACAAGCTTATCAAGGTGGTGGTCGTGGTTTTGATCAAGCGTTAATGGAAAACTTGCGTGACACTGTTTTAGGCGATTTTCGTCCTGATCTGACTATCTATATGGATATCGATCCAGTGCTAGGCTTACAACGTGCCCGTGGTCGTGGTGAGCTAGATCGCATTGAACAAATGGATATCGCTTTTTTTGAGCGTGCCCGTGAACGCTTTTTAGCATTATGTATTGATCAACCTAATGTGATCATTATTGATGCAAGCCAAACATTGGCTCAAGTTACAACGGATTTAACCCGAGCATTACAGTCTTGGTTGGAGCAACAATAATAATGATATATCCATGGCAACAAACCTTGTGGCACAACTGGCAGCAGTTGCTTGAGCAACGACGTTTACACCATGCTATTTTGTTATTAGCAGCAAAGGGCAGTGGACGTGGTGTGTTAGCACGACAATTATCCAAAACCGTACTCTGTCAAAATTCACAGACTGAGCCTTGCGGTGTTTGCCATAGCTGTAAACTGTTTGAAGCTGAAAACCACCCTGACTTTCATGTTATTAAGCCAGAACAAGAAGGTAAGCAAATTGGTGTTGATGCGGTGCGACAATGTAACCGTTGGGCGACTGAAACCTCGCACCTAAATGGACAGCGAGTGATTTTAATTGAACACGCTGATGCATTGGGTGAAGCTGGTGCGAATGCGATCTTAAAAACATTGGAAGAGCCGCCAGCAGGCTGTCAATTTATCTTAACCGCACAAAGCCTTGATCGCTTATTGCCAACCGTCGTGAGTCGATGTAATAAATGGCGTTTAAACCCACCGAATGAACTAAGTGTGAAAAGTTGGGTTGAAAGTCAGTTACAGCAGTCGATTTTATTAGAGAATGTTCGACTTAATAACGGCGCACCATTAGCCACTTTGGCATTTATTGAAAGTGGCTTAAATATTCGTTACGGTCATTTGGTTAAAGCGTTTACAGAGTTTGTACAGCCGCCTCATCTTGGTATTTATGATGTAGCGGCAATGTGCAGTGCTGATGGTATCGTGACATTGCAATTATTAAGTTACTTCTTAGTTGATTGTTTAAAATGGCAACAAGGGGTAACGCAATATCTTGTTCACCAAGAATCATTGCCAGCGGTAGAAGCTATTGCAACCACCATACCAACGGCATTGCTATTAGAACAAGTACGTAAGATTAATGATTTGCATCGTCAATTAGCCAAACATACAGGGCTAAATATTGAGTTGTTAGTGGTTGAATGGTTAACGGGATTTATGAGTAAGTAACCGTTGTTCGTTACCACTGACTGTTACTGTTATAAAATGAAGCGTTAGAATAAACAAGAGGAAAGCCTGTGTTAGTCGATTCACATTGTCATCTTGATAAACTTGATTATGACAAACTTCATACAGGGATTGATGATGTATTAAATAAAGCCAAGGAACGTGGCGTTGAATATTTTCTATCTGTAGGGGTAACATTAGCGGCTTTTCCTAAAATGATGGAAATGATCGCACCTTACGATAACGTGTTTGCATCATGTGGTATTCACCCATTAGATGTTGAGTCTGGTTATGACTCTGAGCAGTTTAAAGCCTATGCTCGCCATGAAAAAGTGGTCGCGATTGGTGAAACAGGTCTTGATTACCACTATCAGCCAGAGACGGCAGAATTACAGCAAAAACTGTTCCGTGAGCAAGCGCGTGTGGCGGTTGAATTAAATAAGCCGTTAATTATCCATACTCGTATGGCGCGTGAAGATACGATGCGTATTTTGCGTGAAGAAGGCGCAGAGAAGTGTGGTGGTGTATTGCACTGCTTCACTGAAGATTTGGATATGGCATTAGCGGCGATTGAGCTAGGCTTTTATATCTCAATCTCTGGTATCGTAACGTTCAATACTGCCAGCGATTTGAAGAATGTAGTCAGTAAGTTACCGCTAGATCGGTTATTGGTTGAAACTGATTCACCCTTCTTAGCCCCAATTCCATACCGTGGTAAGCAAAACCAACCTGCTTATACCCGTGAAGTGGCGCAATATATTGCGTTATTAAAAGGCGTATCTGTTGAGGAAGTTGAGCAAGCAACCACCAAAAACTTCTTTACACTGTTTTCATTAGCGAAACAGTAAAGGCTATTGTTGGTATGACATTAAAGAGAAGCTTTGGCTTCTCTTTTTTTTTGTGGAAAGGGGCTGGTGGTTGATGTGACATTTCTAACGGATTGTGGCACGTATGATCCCTTGTGGGACATATAACAGATGTTATGTGAAATTGGTAGGGAAGTGCGTCGATATCACATGAAACTGGCGAAGTTGGTTGTGGCAAAATCGCTTGGTGATTACAAATGAGCTAGCTGAATAGCTAACTCACTTGTTAGAAAATGCTCTAGCAATCCTTCCATTGATTTCTAATTTCGGCAAATTCTTGTTGTGAGTGGCAATGATCAGCCCATAAACGAATAACAGACGGTACATCTTTACTATTTGCAATATAATAAAGATTAAGATCACTTGCTACCTTTGCTGACTTCGTCTGTAAGGCCAAATTCTCTTCAAAATTTAGTAAGTCAAATCCGGATAAAACTTGCTCAAGAACTTTTAAAACAGAATTTTCAAGCAGAGAATAAACGTCATAGTGCTTTTCATACAAAAGGTTAATCACCACCTGAAACGCGCTCGATAAAAACAATCCTCTAGAGTACTTTATAAATGTAGAGAAAACATCGATAAGTCTAGAGTCGAGATGGTTATATTTACATAAGAGATGGTTAATGGCATACAACGCATCGATAACTAGTTGCTCTTCGAAGCTTGAAAGTGATTCCTCTAATTCATCAATAATTCCCCCAACATCAAGAGAAAGATATTGCAATGAAACAGCTTTTAAACTTAAATAATTAAGCCCAAACGATCTGAATTCAAAAATTATTTCTTTAATAACCTGTTCATACCCAGCAAGCTTATTTTGAATAATTACTACGTTTAAAGACTCAACAAAGAGTGATAATCTGCTGACCATTACTCTTCTTATTTCGCTGTCTGAAGCATATTTTTCAAAAATAGCTTTATCGGCTTGCCACCACTCTATTAGCTTTTTAGCATACAGATGAAGTTCATCATTGGTAAACTTTATTTGTTTACTGCTTATTGTTAGTTCTTTTGTAAATTTGTCAGGTCTACCTGAGCTAGTGAATGAACTAGGGTTGTCAGTATTAGTTTGGACTAATGGAGATAAGGTTGACAGGTACTTTCGGAAATTTTTTTCAAATTCAGTATTATCCGAATAAATTTCTAGAAATGCTGATTTGTAGTAGTTCGTATGCTGAGGTAGCCCAAAAATATCTTTATCTGAAAGTAATTTCGCGAGAAAACTCCTAACTTGATTTTTGTTCAAAAGCTCCAAATTTTTCAAGGTAACCAACGTACAAATAGAATTTTGTCTAGTATCCTTATTTTCAGATTCAAGCGCTGACAGGAAAGCTTTTACTATATCATTAGGTACGTTCACATCATGATTTCTTGATGTTATATTTAAAAAAGACAACCCTAGAACAAAATCAAATGGATTAGGATAAATTAAAGATCGTATTGTGTTTACATCGTCTAAAATAGTATAAGACGATATTTCAGTTATTGTCCCTATTCGATTAAAGACTTCGTTAGCACTGAAAGAAACCATTAACCTTTTTACGAGTTTATCTATACTTTGTAGCTTATTATGAGAATTCTTATTGCTATATATTTGTAACAATAACCCTACTAGCTCATCTCTTACAGGTAGGGTTGCTCTACAACAAAGTCGCGAAAGAACTTCAGGTAGTACCACTCCATATTCATACATACTATTTTCTTCATTTAAGTATGAACTCAATAGCTTAATATATCTTTTTGCAAGGTTATCGATAAAACTAGATTCAAACTGAGATAAGCTTTCTCGGGTAAAAATTAACTCGGAACTTTTCTTGTTACGAGTTCGAAGCATTGTTGTCATCGACCAATATGGTGCAATCCTAGAGACTCTCTTTATTGCACTATTTGCTCCATTGACACCAATATCTATATGGGGGAGACTAAAGGGCAATGATGCATCTTCGAAAAATCTCAGTAATCTAAATGCATTTAATGCTTCTTCATTCTTATGAAAATAATATTGTGTTGTTTGTTGAGTACCAAGATCAAAGCCATTTGTCACAGCAACTGGTTTAAAGGGAGTTGGATTGTGTTTGATTTCCAATTCTAGAAGTTGTTTCTCTTGAAGAGGGCTACATTGGAACTGTCTTAACTCTTCTAGTCTTTCTAAATACTCAGGTTTTGATCCTCGATTCCAATTATTTTTTTTGATGGATATGGCATAATTTACATTATCTAATAGCACCAATATATACGACTCTAGAGAGACATTTGCATAGTCGACTATTACTGCGCCTGCATTTATCTTACGCCTAGTTTTAATAAGCGCTTGCTCTAATATATCTTGAGAATCCGTCAGTTTGTTTATTTCAGCTAAAATACTTGCTTTTCTATACATCCATATTGCTGACGAATTTCCAGCCCCCCAAGTGGACAGTAGATCCATCAGTTCAACGCTTTTATTATCAATTAATAAAAACAAAGCTTGCTCATATGTTAAATAATCTCGATCGCATTGACGTGAGGGCTTAGCTTTTAGTTTATTGAATAATGAATGCCATTCATCATTTTTTCCTTCCTCTCTCAAGTATCTTAAAAGGGCTAGTGCAATGTAAAGTGTATCTCCATCAAGAGTGCTGTCAGTGGAGAACAGGGAGCTGATCGCCAACTTAATCGATTCTATTTCGTTATCAAAAATTGGTAATAGCGACTTTTCTTTTCGCCATAAAAACTCGTAGATAAATTCTTTTAGTAGTGGATTGGAGATTCGTGTTGCTTGATCAAGAATAGAAGACCATTGACTAGTGTAATTCCATAATTTATGTCGCAGCTCATTAGGTACGACTAACCAATTAGGATAAGAAAGCCTTTCATTTTTCCACAAAGATATTAGCTGCGAGATTTCTTCCTCAGCTTCATCTTCTTTAGCTGGATTGGTGGAGTTAAAACGAGAGCTGGTCAGCTTACTGCTAAGTTTCCAACCGCTCTGTGTTTCAGCTTCTTTTCTTTGTTCACAATAGTTAATGAATACATCAATTCCTGCTCGATGGTCATTTTCTCCAACACTTTCGCAAGCTGACATATCTACACACGTAATGTTGTACTGTGATAGTGTTTTCTCTTGGGATGCTGATAAATTAAGCACACCTATCAAATAGATTTTTGGCGAATTCTGACTGCCTAGATTGTCTCGAATCCAACCAATCCATTTTAAGAAATTTGGGTCATCACCAGAAAAACCTATTAAACATAGAGTGTTTTCTAACAATGTTTGCTGCACTGTATTAACAAATGGAGCAAATTTTTGAGGATAAGTTCTATAATCTTCTTCGCTAATGATTAAAGGTGTCGAGGCCGAAAAGCAACCATGAAGCTTTACAATTCTTGGAGGGGTAGAATGAACTAAGTTATCCTTATGAACGACTACTTTATAATTGCGCTCATTGACAGATTCAGCTGCTCGTTCTAGTAGAGTGTCATAATTCGTAGTAAACACATCAGTCCAAGGTAAACTCAATAATGACTGATGCAATTCTGATGGTTTGTAATCACTGTCAGGTATACTGGTTCGTAATATATTATCTAAAACAGGGCGACCAAAATTCGATTCAACTTCATATGCTAACTTGAGTGGATCAAAAAAGTTATATTTTGCGTCAGCTATCTTTTCCCCTCTTACTTTTTCGTAAAAGACATTCCCTAAGTCTTGCCAATTAGGAAAACGCTTTGCATTATCAAACATTGCTCTTGCGTTCATACTAAAGCCTGCACCTATCATAATTGATGCATTTTTACTCCAAAGACATTGAGCGATTTCATCTAAATAAGGCTGAATCGACTTAGGGATATTTTTCACTAGCTTCATTTTTCACTCATACTGGGTCATTGTAGCTAATATTTAGCTATAGAATAGAAGGTTCGATAATGACTAAATCGCTATGTAAACGATAGACACTTTAATTCATATTATCTTTATTAGAAAAGTTAAGTCAAAGCGTAACTTAGGGAAATGTTACGAGTATCTGTTCTAATGCATAATAGGGGTAGAAATTAGTCACATACTTTGATTTGTTATTTTTCTTTCATTTTAGGTATACCCCAGTGAAACCAGTCCACTTTACCTCTCACCCCGCATTGCATCATTTAAGAAACCACTACTATTGAACCATTCAAAGAAACTGACTTAAATTGAACCAATAGGGGGGGAATCTAAAAAAGCCACAACAAACACAACCACAATAACTCTACGACGCGCGGTGATTAGATTCCCTATCGCCCTCGCGGGCATTCACTGTAGGGAATGACGGGGGATTTGGGCATTCAGTTTTGGAAATGATGGAAGGGGAGTTGGGTATTCACTGTCTGAAACGATGGTCGTAAGGATTGGTGTTCACTTTGCCTATTATCCGTCATCTCGGAAGTTGAGGTACGAAGCTATCCGTGATCTACTCACCGCGTGATTGAGCCTTAAAGACGCCAGTGGATAAAGCAGGATCGAGGTAAACAAGGTATAAGGAAGAGCAAAATTAAAGATGACGATTTTTGAGGGTTTAGTCTCGAAATTCATAATCATACTGTCGGAATTAATTATAGCCACAATAACTCTACGACGCGCGGTGATTAGATTCCCTATCGCCCTCGCGGGCATTCACTGTAGGGAATGACGGGTGGGAGGTTTTTCATTATTTTAATGCTGCTGTTAATTATCACGGTTGTTTTTTAATCATTTCTGATCGTCATATTAGCAATACAGAATAGCTTCCAATTAATAAGAAAATAATGGTGCTTCTTTTAGCTACCTTGAAAAGGACGTTGTAATTTAAATCGCACGATAGGTTACATTTCCTAAGTTGAAATGTGTTTGTTATGTTTATTTTTTGTAATTAAAGTTTTATTAGATTTACTTTTTTTTGGTTTTATTATCAGTAATTTACGGCTCGCATGTTGATCTATGTGATCAATGTTTTATATTTTGCATGTTATTTAAGTATATTCTGGAAAAATCGGTCAAAAACGAGCATATTAGAGATGGGGATATGCCTGTGCAGAATGCTTTAATCAATTTTTTATTATAATGAGCTAAAATTAAATTTATTAATGTAGACGAACACTTTATATAAACCCCAAATTATACCAATTAAATTAATGGCTTATTACGTATATACCAGTGAAAAAATACTACATTCACTGGTATTGTTTTGGATATAAAGGGTAAAAATCATGTCGAAAGATATTCAATCTTCAGCAGCGAAGATCCTTGAAGGGGTTGGTGGTGCTGCTAACATTAAGTTTCTGACGTGCTGTGCAACGCGTTTACGTTTTGAATTAAACGATAACTCAATTGTAGATAAAGCCGCATTAGATGCTATTCCTGAAGTGATGGGGTGTGTTCCTCAAAGTGGCGAGCGCTACCAAATTGTTGTTGGTGGTGGTGTTGCAACTATGCACAACGCATTGCAACAGTTAATAGAAAGCCAAGCAAGTAGCGGTGCAGCTACGCCAAGCAATAATGAAACCAAAGCAGACAGTGCATCAAATGATGATGTAAAAGCTTCACTGCGCTCTGGTGGCGTTCGTGGCAAAGTTGCTTGGGTTGATGGTTTCTTTGAATACCTTTCAGATTCGTTCCGTCCCATTTTAGGTATTTTACTTGGCGCATCATTAATTATTGCATTATGTGCCGTATTGGATGCCTTACACATTGTTGATTTTAGAGGCGAGAAGTCTGCTGGGTGGATTTTTGTCGACTCAATGTGGCATTCAGTATTCTACTTTTTGCCAATTATGGTTGCTTATAACGCCGCTAAAAAACTTAAGGTTGACCCTTGGTTAGGTGCTGCAATCATGGGCGCATTAATGACGCCTGATTTCCAAAAGCTAACCTCATTAGCGTCAACAACATCGATTAAAGATGCAACGTTAGGTACTGTCTCTCACGTTGCACACGTGTTTGGTTTACCAATGCAGCTTAATGATTACTCTGGTAACGTGTTCGTGCCGTTGATCATGGTTGCTGTGTTAGCGCTGGTATATCGTTTCTTAAAGAAAATCATTCCAGATAACCTACACATGGTATTTGTACCATTCCTTTCTTTGATCATCATGATTCCGCTAACCGCGTTCTTGATTGGTCCTCTAGGGGTATGGATTGGTACTTATTTAGGTCTTGGTTTAGCTTGGCTAAATACCCATGCACCGTTTGTATTCGCGATTCTAATCCCACTACTGTACCCATTCCTTGTTCCATTGGGTCTACACTGGCCACTAAACGCACTAATGTTAATGAATATTCAAACATTAGGTTATGACTTCATTCAAGGTCCGATGGGTGTGTGGAACTTTGCTTGTTTCGGTGCGACGGCAGGTGTACTACTTATTTCGCTGCGTGAGAAAGATGCCACGATGCGTCAAACCGCTTCTGGTGCTTTAGCTGCGGGTTTATTTGGTGGTATTTCTGAGCCATCACTATACGGTATTCACTTACGCTTTAAGAAAGTGTACTCACGTTTACTTCCTGGTTGTTTAGCCGGTGGTGTAACACTTGCGATTCTTGGTTCTATGTACGGCAGTGTTAAAACTCAAGCGTTTGCATTTACGTCACTATTAACGATTCCAGTGTTCCATCCAATGTGGGTTTACGCAGTATCAATCGCTGTTGCTTTCGTTGTACCAATGGTACTGATTTTCATTTTTGATTATCGTACAGCAGAAGAAAAAGCCGCTCATAAAGAATAAGATTAATTTTATTCGCTGATCGATAAACAATCCCGTGATGAAAATCGCGGGATTTTTTTGTGCCTAAAATAGAGAGTATTTGATTTTTGGGGGGCTGCTTTGAGGTGATCATACCGATGAGATTAATTATGGCGGTCAATTTTTTTGAGAATGAATTAGCGGTGATATTATTTTTATCGTCATCGAGTTATAGCTGTGGTGATTATTATTGTTTAATTTAAAACCAAATCAGCATATTTAATTTATAAATTAGTTGAGTGGTTCTATTTTAATTCTTATTTAGAAAGTAAATAATAGATGCTTATTACAAAACATTAACAACTATCACTTATTATTCATGTTACATAGGTTACAAAGGTTACTTATTAGAGATTAAATTAATTGTTTTAAACGGCGGATTTTTGGTTGCTTTATTATTTAAAATCAATTACTTAGATTTATTTCTTTAACATTGAATACATTTGTTTCATTGTGATCTGGATTATAATTTAGAACTATAATTAATTACTTATTTGTAACTTTGACTGTCATCAAGTTATATTATTCAACGCATTTTTATACTAGTGCCTGAAATAGATATAAAAGAAGTGTTAGCAAATGACTACGGGGGTATGTCGCTAATGCTTAGTCTTATTTCTGATTAATATACTCAGGAGCAAACAATGTTCACTAACGCAATTACCATTGGTAATTGGAGCTGGCCTCTAACTGCGAAAGTGTTCACCAAATGCTTATTTGTTTTTGAAAATGATTTAGAAAAAGAGATGTCATTAGCGTCTTATATTTATTTCATCGACAAGTTTAGAGTTCATCTCAAGGAGAGAAGGTCATGAAAGCCTTTTTCAGTAAGTTATCTCAAGCGGTAATGCTACCGATAGCCTTGCTACCTGCTGCTGGTATTATGCTAGGGCTGGGTGGTAGTTTTACTAACCAAAGTATGATTGATGCGTACCAAATTGGTATTTTGCAAGACGGAACACTTTTAAATAGTTTCCTACAGGTTATGACCGCAGCTGGCGGTATCGTCTTCGCAAACTTACCATTAATGTTCGCACTTGCTATTGCTATCGGTTTTGCGCGTGCAGAAAAAGGTGCTGCTGCACTGGCTGCAACGATTGCATACTTAGTAATGAACGTTGCGATTGCAAAAACACTGACGGTTGCGGGTATGGTTGATACCACCAACAACACGGTTGTGTTAATGGGCAATCATTACGCAGGTGTACTTGCTGATGTATTAGGTATTCAAAATACACTAAGTATGGGTGTATTTGGTGGTCTTATTGCTGGTGGTCTTACTGTTATTCTTCATAACAAATACCATGACATTAAGTTACCTGAATTCCTTGGCTTCTTTGGTGGCGCACGTTTCGTACCGATCATCAGTGCATTCTCGGCATTGTTCTACGGTATTGCATTAGTATTCGTATGGCCATACATCGGTGCTGCATTCGGTTCTATCGGTGCAACGCTAGGTGAAATGACAGCTTCTGGTCATGGTTACATTGCATCGTTCATTTTCGGTATTATCGAGCGTGCATTGATTCCTGTTGGTCTACACCATGTGTTCTATCTTCCATTATGGCAGACAGAAATTGGTGGTACTGCTGAAATCGCAGGTCATGTGTTTAAGGGTACGCAAAACATCTTCTTTGGCTCTTTAGCTAACGGTGATTATTCACAGTTCTCTTCAACTAACTTCATGACAGGTAAATTCCCATTCATGATGTTCGGTTTACCTGCTGCAGCTTACGCGATGTACACTGTTGCTGATAAAGAAAACAAGACAGCGGTAGGTGGTTTATTATTCTCTGTTGCGCTTACAGCGTTCCTAACAGGTATTACTGAACCAATTGAATTTACGTTCCTATTCTTATCTGCACCGCTTTACTACTTCATTCACGTTCCTCTAGCTGGCCTATCATTTATGATCATGGACTTGCTACAGGTTAAAGTGGGTATGACATTCAGTGGTGGTTTCATTGACTTCGCCTTGTTTGGTATGTTGCCAGGTCTAACGGGTACTGAGAACCATTGGTACTACATTCCACTACTTGGTCTAATCTATGGTCCAGTATACTTCTTCTTGTTCCGTTGGTTCATTCTGAAGTTTGACGTTAAAACTCCGGGCCGTAAGGGTAGTGCAGTTGCCGTTGTGCGTAAGAAAGATTACCACGCATCAAAAGCTGCTGGTGGCGCAAATGACGCTCAAGCTGATGAGATGATTGAAGCATTAGGCGGTAAAGATAATATCGTTGATGTTGATGCCTGTATTACCCGTTTACGTATCACTGTGAAAGATGGTGATTTAGTAAAAGATAATCAATATTGGACTCAGCATTTAGGCGCTAAAGGTTTAGTGAAGATTGGTAGCACAGGTATTCAAGCTATCTACGGCGCACAAGCTGCAGGCTTTAAAGCGCAAATTAACGCTAAACTCGGTAAGTAAGAATACTAATGGGCTTTAAATTGAAATACCGACGTATCGGTACCTTCATGATTGATATGGCAATTGTTCAGATGTTCGCGATGGTGGGTCGCGACATCTACCTTGGAATCATTGCTT
>SAMEA5043655__coassemble_94_pt1 | contig 20550 bp, 19 predicted proteins | sample SAMEA5043655__metabat2_low_PE_001 | metagenome-assembled genome bin SAMEA5043655 (sample SAMEA5043655) | Gadus morhua
CAATAACACCTAATGATAACGCTGGGGCGTCAAACAGTGCCATTGAAGCGGCGTTCTTTGCCATAGTTGATGCGTTATCAGCAATAACACCATCACCTGAGAATGCACGACCTAAGCCTGTGGCTGATTGTGCATTAAGTTGGAAACCCGCAGCCATTGTTTGTGACGATGCTAAGGCGATAGCAACAGTAATAACTGAGCGTGTAAATATCTGCTTCTTGTTCATGCTTTTATGATTCCTGATCATGTTTTTATATTTATTAGTCCAGTCTATATATGACTGATTGGCGATGATTGTAGGGGGGGAAGGGGCACGATCAAAGCTGACCAGTAGTTTAGGCAGTTAAAAATACTTTCTAGCGAACAGTTGAGTTCATTTGGTATCATTTTACGCTTGTTTCTTGCAGTTTTCGCGACAATTAGCAGGATAAAAAGCAGTAAAAAATCGATACTTAAAGGTTAGTATCGATTTTTTAGCGGTAGCTAGAGCGGGTTTATGGGGTTAGATCTCCCAATAGAGTTCAGATTTGAGTTTTTCGGCGATAGGCATTAGCTTTTCACCTTTATCACCAACAATAATTAAGCTGGCATCTTGCAGGGGTAATAATAAACTTTGATTAATATGGTCGCTATCTGTCGCCATTTGTGAACTTGTTTGCGGCACAATAAATACGGCCATTTTACCTTTATCAGTACCCACAATCATATGCAATGCTCGATTACCATCAAAGCCACAATAATTGAGATAATAAATATGACCTGGTAGCTGGTTCATACTGGTACCAAAAGGTTTTAGTTTGGCATTAACCTGTTGTAATGTAACAGCTTCATCAGTATGCTCAACAAATTGGGATTCAGCGCTAACGTGTTGTAAAGCAATGGTAGACATTGACGCTGGCGTAAACACTTGTTGCTGTGGTTGTTGTGGATAAAAGTCGTGTTGGCCGACCATGACACCGACAAAAAACATTACCGATGCGGCTAACCCGTAAGAGACATAACGTTTATAGGGCGAGTGATTTTTGGGTTGTGCCTGACTCGATTGATGAAATAGAATCCGATCGGCAAGATTATCTGGAATATCCACATTGAGCGCTTGTTTTAATTGCTGATCTAATTGTTGTAGTTCATTGGAGAAATGACGATTAGTGGTGGACTGATTTTTCGTTTTAATCAGCTCTGGGTCATTATCATTTGGATCAGCCAGTAAACGGCGACGAAATTCTAGATCATCCATGATGATTCCCCTTTTGAGTCGGTTTTTTTTCAAGTTGTTCTTTTAGTTGGTTACGGGCACGAAAAAGTCGCGTCATTACCGTATTGCGGTTGAGGTTCAATATTCCCGCTATTTCATCACCATTAAACCCCGCCATAACTTGTAGAATTAAAGGCTCTCGATATTCGGGCGCGAGCTTCATGATTAATCGATGCAGTAAATATTGTTCGGTGTCCATTTCGACACTGGGCTTAGTATCTGCAATATGGTGATCATCAATATCGACTAAGTCAAATTGCTTACGTTCAAATCTACGCGCATTTTCTCGGCGTAGAATGGTAATTAGCCATGCTTTTGCCGCGTTATCATCTTGTAGGCTATCCAGTGATTTCCATGCGCGTAGGCAAGTTTCTTGCACTAAGTCTTCGGCAATATGGGGATCATGGCAAAGCCAATAAGCGTAGCGATATAAATCTTGATGCCACGCACGAACTAGAGCTTCGTAACGTTTTTGTTTATCCATATTTAAACAGACCGTAGCAGAAGACTTTTTGTTTCTAAAAATATTTTTTATCATTGATGTGCCTGTATAGCGTTATTGCACCAATAAATGATGCCACCAAATAACTTTTTGAAGGATGTCTTCGGTTTTTTATCTTTTTGAGAGTATAAACCGCAATAAAATTGATCTGGTTCAAATTCTGTATTTAATGGTGGGTTATAGTTGCTCCGTCATCTGATGGCACGGCTATGGTTAAGTTGAATAACTTAATAATAGTTAACCCCGTCTGTTGAGCAAGATGACAACTTCCTTTTGAAGGCTGACTTTACTTTCTCCTATCAGGGTTTTCCTGATTTGCAATTGGCTTTATGTTAATTGATTATTTTATTGCGCTGATTGATTATCTTCTGCGTGAATTCAAACCATACCTACGGGTGTGGTTTTTTTTTGTTTCAATATTGAGCTGCTATTCTTCCTCTAAATTATCCATTTTTTTTGTTAATAGTACACGGGGATAGCATTGATTATTCTTATACTATAACGACTATTAATGTCGAGACCTTTTACTTTAAAACCCATTTATCCACTAAAGTTAAACAAATGTTTTATTTTAATAACTTTATAGTTACAATTATGTGGTCTGACCTCGATGTGGAGGTTAATTATAATTGTGACAAGGAGTTGCGATGACGGGTCTTCAAAATATCACCACACGTAATGGTGAACGTATTGCCATTGTTAGCGGTCTACGAACGCCATTTGCACGTCAATCAACCGCATTTGATGGTTTATCGGCCCTTGATTTAGGGAAGCTAACCATTAATGAAATGATCCAAACCGCTGACTTTGATCCGCAGTTAATTGAACAAGTTGTGTTTGGGCAGGTTGTTCAAATGCCTGAAGCCCCGAATATTGCGCGTGAAATTGTACTGGGTACGGGGATGAATATTCATACCGATGCTTATAGTGTAACTCGCGCTTGTGCAACTAGCTTTCAAGCAGCCGTTAATGTCACTGAAAGCATAATGGCTGGTACGATTGATATTGGTATTGCTGGCGGCGCTGATTCAACCTCGATGCTTCCGATTGGGGTCAGTAAAAAAATGGCGGCAATATTATTAGCATTAAGTAAAACCAAAACCATGCCAGCAAGGTTGAAATTACTCAGTACATTGAGCGTTAAAGATCTAATGCCTGTTCCTCCTGCGGTTGCTGAATATTCAACCGGGTTAAGCATGGGGCAAACGGCAGAACAAATGGCAAAAAGTCACGCCATTAGCCGAGAAGAACAAGATGCTTTTGCGCATCGTTCGCATACATTAGCGGCTCAAGCATGGCGTGATGGTTTTCTTAACCATGAAGTTATCACTGCATTTTCAGCACCTTATCAGCAATGGATCGATCACGATAATAATGTTCGTCAAGATTCAACACTGGCAGCCTACGCCAAATTACATCCTGCTTTTGATCGCCTGCATGGCAGTGTTACTGCCGCTAACTCAACGCCATTAACCGATGGCGCTGCGGCAATATTATTGATGCGAGAAGGGCGAGCGAAAGAGTTAGGCTTAACCCCTCTTGGGTATATTCGATCTTATGCGTTTGCCGCAATAGATGTTGCGGAAGATATGTTAATGGGGCCGGCGTATGCGAGTCCGTTAGCCCTTGAACGTGCAGGGCTGACCCTTGGTGATTTAACCTTAATTGATATGCATGAGGCTTTTGCGGCTCAAACCTTAGCTAACGTGAAAATGTTTGGTTCTAAACGGTTTGCAAAACAAAAACTGGGTCGTGATCAGGCCATTGGTGACATTGATATGGATAAGTTTAACGTATTAGGCGGATCTATTGCTTATGGTCATCCTTTTGCAGCAACTGGCGCCAGAATGATCACTCAAACTTTGCATGAATTGCAGCGTCGTGGCGGTGGTTTTGCATTGAATACGGCGTGTGCAGCAGGTGGCCTGGGTGTGGCGATGATTTTGGAGGCAGAATAATGACACAATCAGCATTTAGTTTATCTTATGGTGATAATGGTATTGGTTGGCTGAAAATTGATGTCGCCAATGAAAAAATGAATACCTTACAAGCGGCTTTTGCTGATCAAGTTGGTGCTGTTTTAGCAGAGCTGAGTACCCATACTGCTCTTAAAGGATTAGTCGTCTATTCTGGTAAATCTGATAATTTTATTGCGGGTGCTGATATTCGTATGCTCGCAAATTGTGAAACCGCTGCTGATGCAGAAGCATTAGCAATTAAAGGCCAACAATTATTTGCCGCACTTGAAGATTTACCTATTCATGTTGTTGCTGCTATTCATGGGCCGTGTTTAGGCGGTGGTTTAGAGCTGGCTTTAGCATGCCATAGTCGAATTTGTACCGATGATGATATTACTCGTCTTGGTTTACCTGAAGTGCAATTAGGTTTACTACCAGGTTCTGGTGGCACACAACGTTTACCACGCTTGATTGGTGTCGCACATAGTTTGGAATTGATGCTAACGGGTAAACAAGTCCGTGCAAAACAAGCGTTAAAAAAAGGGCTAGTTGATCAAGTTGTACCGTTAAGTATTTTATTACAAGTGGCTGAACAAGTGGCATTAACTGCCAAACCGATTCGTACTCATTCGTTTCAAGATTGGGCGATGGCCGGTAATGCATTTGGTCGCAGTGTGGTGTTTGATCAAGCGGCTAAAAAAGCCCAACAAAAAGCGCGCGGTTGTTATCCTGCCATCGATGCGATTTTAGATACGGTAAAATATGGCTTAGAAAAAGGCATCGAATCAGGACTTGAGCAAGAAGCAAAAGTGTTTGGTGATCTTGTGATGACAGCAGAATCACGCGCATTACGTAATATTTTCTTTGCAACTACCGCGATGAAAAAAGAGATCGGGGCTGATGCAGAACCTAAGACGATTAAGCGTATAGCCGTACTGGGTGGTGGGTTAATGGGCGGTGGTATTGCGCATGTGTCGGCAATTAAAGCCGGTTATGCCGTCCGCATTAAAGATATTACTAATGATGGTATTCAACATGCCCTCGCATATAACTACGCTATTTTAAATCAGCAACGCCAGCGACGTATTATTCGAAAGCCACAATTACAACAGCAGATGTTACGCATTACAGGTGGGATTGATTATCGGGGTATAACTCATGCTGATGTGGTGATTGAAGCCGTATTTGAAGATCTTGCGCTTAAACAACAAATGGTTCAAGAAATTGAAGCAAATACCTCGAAAGAGACGATTTTTGCAACCAATACATCTTCTATTCCTATTCAGCACATTGCTGCTAATGCGCTGCGCCCACAAAATATTATTGGTTTACATTATTTTAGTCCCGTTGAAAAAATGCCATTAGTGGAAGTGATTCCTCATGCAGCAACATCAGCGACGACCATTGCAACCGTGGTCGCTTTAGCGAAAAAACAGGGTAAAACGCCAATAGTGGTTGCCGATAAAGCCGGTTTTTATGTCAATCGTATTTTAGCCCCTTATATGAATGAAGCGGCGCAGCTGTTATTAGCCGGAGAGCCGATTGAGCATATTGATAATGCATTGCTCAATTTTGGTTTCCCTGTTGGTCCGATTACATTACTCGATGAAGTTGGGGTGGATATTGGCGCGAAGATTAGCCCAATTTTAGAAGCTGAGTTCGGTGAGCGTTTTGCAACCTCTGAGATATTTGAATGGTTACAGCAAGATGGACGTCAAGGGCGTAAAAGTGGTAAAGGCTTCTATTTATATGACACCAAAAATAAAGAAGTCGATAAATCGGTTTATACCTTGTTGGGGGTTGAACCTCAGCAACACTTGGCTGAAATAGATATTGCTGTCCGATGTAGTCTGATGATGCTTAATGAAGCGGCGCGTTGTTTGGATGAAGGCGTGATTCAATCAGCGCGTGATGGTGATATTGGCGCAATATTTGGTATCGGTTTTCCACCGTTCTTAGGTGGGCCATTTAGTTATATGGATCACTTAGGTATCGATTTAGTGGTTGATATGCTGCGCCAATATAGTGATCTTTATGGTGAACGTTTTGCGCCTTGTGATGCTTTGGTTGAGATGGCACAAACAGAACAGACGTTTTATTAGTAACTGATCATTATCCATTACAATCAGCCTGCTTTGATGCAGGCTTATTTTTGTGTTGATCATAGAGAATAGAATGAGTTTGCGAGTATTAGTGAGTACAACGTGTTAAACGGAAATAAGATTCAAAAAATCTACTGCGGCACAGACGATAGCCGACTGTCGCGATCACTAATGCGATAAAAGCATTCACATGACCTACTAATATCAGTAGCAATGCACTTAATGCAATAAAACAAAATGCATAGAGAAAAATATCAATTTGGCTATGGGATAATGTGGCAGCGCACTGAGGACAAACAAAATTATCGTCGTATGCACTTAGCTTTGGCGCCTGTATTTCAACTTGGCAGTGTGGACATTGTTGAGTCACGCGAATCCTCTTCTAATCATCCTGTGCTATCGGGTATATTTATAGTCGTAGTCATTATTCATGGTCATAGCAACATATTCGAGAGGGTGATTATACTTATGAGGATACTAATTTGGCTACTGAAATGTGATGAAGGATATTTCATCAATATAAAACGTCATAATATTATTCTGGAAAAATACAAGCCCTATTCATTCAATATAAATAGGGCTTGTATTTAGTACGCATTTTTCTGGAAATCAGCTATAGATTCAATAGCTTTACCTAGAATTAACGGCTCTGCATCTTGATGTGTTTTACCAGTGTAATACATCACTAAACGATTAGCTGTTCGAGGCTTAACCGTATCAACAATAAACTTAATCATGTCTGCTCGGCTCAATTTAGTTAGCTTTTCGACCACTAATTGACGCTGATTGAAGCATTCATCTTTATTACCAATGCTGACCCAGAATCGCTGTGCACGTGAGCGAAGGTTAGTATCGGGTTCAGATATCTGCGCAATTAACCCCGTTTTACTGGCTTGCCACTGCGCTTCATTTAGCTCTAATAACACCAATGCAAACGCATTAGTAAAGTCGTCAATTGCATCTGATAAATAGCTAGGCTCTGCTACAGGTGATTGAATATATAAGATCAATCCAGGGTGGCGATTTAAGGGTAAATTACCCGTACCTACCATATAGCCGAGTTGCTGCTTAGTGCGTAATTCATGGAAAAACGTGGTCGACATTAAATGATTTGCCAGCGTGTAAATCGCAATTTTTTTCGGTGTCGTTTGGCGTGATTGGTAATACATTAAAATAGCAGAATCTTCATGATTACAATCTAACTCATAGGTTAAGGTGCCACTATTTTCTAAATGCACTAATGGACGTTGAGATTCACCGTATAATTGATCCGTCACTCTGAAGGCATCTTTTAGTGTTTCAGCTAGTGCCAACGCATCTTTCTTGATCCAGTTACCATACACAAAAGTATCGATGTGTATCTCAGCAAACATCGCTTCAACAAACGGCGGTAGTTCATCAATAGTGATGGTTTCAAGTGCTTCAATGAGGTGCGGATAAGGCGGATTATTTGGTTGTAGTAACCCTGTTAATTGATTAAACAATTGCGAAATAGGTTTATCTTCTGCCGCATTTCGCCAATTACGTAACATTTGCGCTTTGATATTATCAAATCGTTGTTGGGTAAAATGACGGTTTTTAAAACGCTCTAAAATCAATTGCATCAGTTGAGGTTGTTTTTCACTAAAACCAGATAGCTGTAGTGTGACCCCACCTTGGTGAGCATATAAATTGTAAGACATACCTGCTATTTCAGCAGGATAAGCCGACTCATTAATGGCTTCTAACAGTAATTCTACACATAAGCGCGTTTTGACAATATTCGCTGTTGAGCTTACCGCATGCGGGCTATCAATCGCGACATAAACAATGCCTTTTGGTACTCGAAAGTCATGTTCTTGTTTATGCCATAATCGAAATCCAGGTAGATCTTGAATTAATTGCGGCGGTAATTCTGAGCCTGCTTCAAGCGGTAATGGCTCAAATTTTTCGCACAAATAAATATTATGCTCGGGCAATAATAGCTCTGCATCAAGACTAACATTAGTCCAGCTTTCAATTTGTTGAGGCGTAAATGGTGTGACGGAATAAGGGGTATCATACCAAGCCGCGACGCGGTCGTAATACCCACCTTGTGCCACTAATGTTAACCGCATATTATCCACAGTTAGGTAAGCTAATAATTGTTCAAGTAAATCTTGATCATAGCCTTCCATCATATAATCGCCGTAGATAACATCTTCCGCGTTGTAATGCAGCAGGTTCATGACTAAATAACTGACAGTATCAAGTGGACGACTTTTTTCTTGATAACGGAATGCCATTTCCAATACTGATTTCTTTTCTTGATAACGCCACGCATTTAACCCTTGCTGTTTGATGAGGGCAATAAAGGCAAACACACACTGAACGATTTCATCAGTATGTTGCTGACCTTTAGGGGTTAAGTTTAAGCTAATCGTAAATTCGCGGAAGTTATTGCCACTGACACCACCGCCAGCGGTCAATGTATTGATTAAGCCGCGTTGTTTTAAAATCGCCATTAAACTGCCCGCACCTTCATTACCTAATAAATGGGCAATATAGGATAGCGGCTTAATTTGATAATACGCATCAACTGATGGTAGCGAGAACGATAACGTTAGCTTACGCAATTCCTTTATAGGTTCAATTTGAATGAACTTCTGACAGTCATTTGCGGTAACAAATGGCACGTCGATTGCAACTTTTTTAGTCGTAGCATTGGGAATGTGGCTAAAGAATGCTTGGGTGTACTGTTCTAATTCATCCAGCGATTGTGGACCTAACAACACGAGTCCCATCACATCAGCAGAATAATGCTGATGATAAAACGCTAATAAATCATCGCGAACTGAACGACCATCGCGATCGTCAAGCGTGGTGAGATCGCCAACAGAAAACTTGGCAAAAGGATGCGCTTGATTAATGGTTTCTTTTTGAACTTGATATAAACGACGTACATCGTCTTTTATTTTTAATTTATACTCAGAATCAACGGCTTGTCTTTCTTTGTCGACCGCATCTTCATTGAATAATGGCGCGGTGAAAAATTGACCAAAGCGATCTAATCCTTCCTCAAAAGTATGGGGGCTTATTTCAAAGAAAAACGTGGTGTTTTCGGTGCCTGTCCACGCATTATTACTGCCACCATTACGATTAATAAATGTTTGGAATTCGCCAACACGGGGATACTTCTCAGTGCCAAGAAATAACATATGCTCCAAGAAGTGTGCCATGCCTTGACGATCCATTGGATCATCAAAGTGACCAATTTCGACAGACAATGCAGCAGCAGATCGAGGCGCTTCAGCATCATGAACGAGCAGTACTCGAAGTTCATTCGCTAAAGTGAGGTAGCGATACTGCTTATGATCGTTAGGGCTTGTATGCACAGTAAGAGCCTATTTTTGAGGGAATTAGAGTAAGTATGACGTTCAATATTAAGGCTGGCAAATTGAAGATGAGATTAGATGAATTATAAGTCGCATTTTTGTTAACAAATTGATGAATTAGTTATTACTTAATCAATTAAGCCTTTAAATCGCAGGCTCAACCACAGAATTAAAACTATGTGGTTATGCCAATAATAAAAGCGTGTAATAATCATCGACCCCCTCCAATATGAGAGTGGAAACAGCGATTGTTTAACTGAGGTTACCGGAATATCTATGCAAATTTATATTATGCGTCACGGTGAAGCCGAAAATTTTGCAGCCAGTGATGCAGAGCGCTCATTAACCGCGCGTGGCATCGAGCAATCACAGCAAATGGCAACATTATTGGCATCACATTTGAATGGTGAGTTGGATCATGTTTGGGTGAGCCCTTATTTACGCGCTCAGCAAACATGGCAAGCGATGGTTGATACTTTACCGACGGCGACACTGGTGGGGAGTGTTGAAGATATTACCCCTTATGGTGATGCTGAAACGGTAGCGGAATATATTAAAGCAACCATTGAAACTGAGCAGCCACAATCGTTACTGCTGATTTCACATTTGCCATTAGTCGGTTATTTAACCGCAGAGTTGGTGGCTGGTTTACAACCGCCGATGTTTTTAACCTCTGCTATTGCCGCGATTGATTATGATCCACAAACGGGATCAAGCAAATTATTGTGGCAGCATCAGCCGCATAAATAATGGATCATAACCATGACTAAGCTTGGAATAGTGGCGATTATCAGCCTATTGTTTATTGCAGGATGCAGTGTCGGTGAGCCAGTCCGTATCTCTGCTAATGGGATGGTGAAATGGTCAGACGGACGTACTGAAGGGATGCATGTGTCACAAACGGGCAGTAGCTTAACATTTGCTAACTATTCTAATGAAGTCGGTGCGCCAGCTTTGGTTATTTTTGCGCGTATTGATAGTGCGCGTAATGATGATTGTGAATATTTTTACGTTGAAACCGCAGTTAAAAAACGTCTTAAAGTCTGCGAGACAGGTGAAGTGACGTTATTTAACCGTGGCAAAGTCGTAAAAGTTGGTCATATGGTAAAACCAAGGTATTAGCGCTCAGGTATATCAATTAATACGAGCAATGCACCCGCCCCACCAAATTCTAATGGTGCTTGGTGAAATGCCATTACATCAGGGTGCTGGGCTAACCACATCGGCGCTTTTTGTTTCAATATATATTTACCAATGCCATGCATTACACAAGCGCACGATACGTGTTCTTTGATGCATGCTGCAATCATCGCGGCTAACTCACGTTTTGCTTCTTGCTGCGTCATACCGTGCATATCAAGGTAAATATCAGGTACATAGATACCACGACGTAATTTTTTGACCTCATACTTAGACACACCATCGCGCGCATATTGGGTTGGCCCCGTATCGCTGAGGTGGGGTTCAAACTCATCTGAAAAATAAAACTCATGATTTTGGGTCTCTTTGCCCATCACTTTTGCTTTATCCGCTTTTGAGTTCTGTTGACGTGGCGTGATTATGGTATCATGCGTGAACTTTTTTACGCCTTTTACCTCTGCCTTGAAGAGATTTGAATCGTCTTCAAGCTGTGAATTTTTATTACTCATAATGAAATTCCAACAATTATATAGTGGTATTGTAGCGTTTATCGGAGGCTATTTTGGATAAGATTTTTGTCGACGAAGCTGTCAGCGAACTTCACACATTGCAGGACATGCTACGTTGGACGGTAAGCCGTTTTAATGCTGCTGGCCTATTTTACGGTCATGGTACTGACAATGCATGGGATGAAGCTGTGCAACTGGTCTTACCGACAGTTTACTTACCGTTGGATGTTCCACCGGAAGTGCGTAATTCTCGTTTAACAAGCAGTGAGCGTCATCGTATTGTTGAGCGTGTTATGCGTCGAATTAATGATCGTACACCTGTATCATACTTAACGAATGTTGCCTACTTTTGCGGTATGGAGTTCTTCGTTGATGAGCGTGTGCTTGTGCCACGTTCACCGATTGGCGAACTGATTGAAAACCGTTTTGAACCCTTTCTACAACAAGAACCAACACGGATCATGGATCTGTGTACCGGAAGCGGTTGCATCGGTATTGCTTGTGCACACATGTTCCCTGAAGCAGAAGTGGATATTGTTGATATTTCGACAGATGCACTCGCTGTTGCTGAACAGAATATAACGGATCATGGTCTTGAGCAGCAAGTGATTCCGCTTCGTTCTGATCTTTTGCGTGATATACCGAAAGATAAATACGATCTTATCGTTACTAATCCGCCGTATGTTGACCAAGAAGATATGGACAGCCTACCGGAAGAATTTCGTCACGAGCCAGAGCTTGGTTTAGCTGCTGGTAGTGATGGTCTAAAATTAGTGCGTCGTATTCTTGCTAATGCGCCTGATTACCTAAAAGACGACGGTATTTTGATTTGTGAAGTTGGCAATTCAATGATCCATATGGAAGAGCAATATCCGCACATTCCATTTATGTGGTTAGAATTTGCTAATGGTGGTCACGGTGTGTTTATGTTAACCCGTGAGCAATTAGTTGATTGCGCTGAAGATTTTGCTCTTTATCGCGACTAATTAGCCAAACACTTAATAAAAATATTAGCAATAAGAACAATAAAAAATCAGCCATAGATTATGGCTGATTTTTTTTATTGTTATGACAGCTGAATTATTTTACTAACTCATCGTCATCTGTTTCAAGCCATAAAGCATTAATTATCGCAAATGAACAGGCAAGCAAAATACCTAAAAACCACGCTAAATACCACATAGTCAATTACTCCTTAGTACAGTGACGTCTTATTGTCTTCGATATATTTCGTATCAAGACGACCAAACATTTTGTAGTAACACCATGAGGTGTACGCCAATATCACTGGCACCATAACAAATGCGACAATTGTAATTAGATTCAAGGTGTATTCAGATGAACTTGAATCCCAAATGGTCAAACTTACATTAGGATCTAAGCTTGATGGTACGAAGAATGGGAACGTCGCAAAACCAAACGTTAATACCACGCCAACCGCCGTTAGGCTTGAGCATAAGAATGCAAACCCAGCACGTTCAGCACGTGAACATAATGCTGTCAGTAATGGCATCACCACTGCAAGTATTGGTGCAATCCACAAGACAGGGTAATTATGGTAGTTAGTGAATAACCCACCCATTTGACGAGCAACTTCTTTGGTTAACGGATCTGACGCTGCATTGGGTAATACTTGTGAGGTGATCACGTAGCCGTTAATACCTTGAGCCACAAAACCCGCAATAATAAACACAATCGCCATTAATATTGCAGAAACAGCTGCAACATTACGTGCTCGCGCATGAATAGCCGCGGTTGTTTTCATTTGTAAGAACGTTGCACCTTGGGTAATAATCATCAGTAGACTGACACCACCACAAAGTAACGCAAACGGATTTAATAACTCAAAGAACGATCCCTTATACGTTGGGATCATAAATTCGTTTAGATCAAACGGCACACCTTGCATCAGGTTACCAAACGCGATACCAAAAATAAGCGGTGGTACAAAGCTACCGACAAAGATCGCTTTATCCCACAAATTACGCCATCGAGTATCGGGCAACTTAGAACGGTAATCAAACCCTAAGGGACGTAACCACAGTGACGCTAGCGCCAAGATCAGTGCTACATAAAAACCAGAGAATACGGTTGCGTACACTAATGGCCATGCGGCAAATAATCCACCACCGGCAGTGATCAACCAAACTTGGTTTCCATCCCAGTGCGGTGCAATGGCGTTAATCATTACGCGGCGTTCACTATCTGTCTTACCAATAAAAGGTGACAGCATACCTACGCCCATATCAAAGCCATCTGTGATAGCAAAACCGATGCACAATACACCAATTAATACCCACCAGATGACTCGTAAGGTTTCATAATCAAACATTATTCTGTTTCTCCCAGCTTATTGCTTATGCTTCAACCTGATGTGTGATCGTATCTTTAGCGTTATCTTGTTGTTCAAAGTGATAACGGCCTGTTTTTAAGCTACTTGGACCTAAACGTGCGAATTTCGCCATTAGGTAGGCTTCAGCAATAAAGAACAGCGTATAAAGACCAATGATTAACGACAGTGAAAACCATAGCTGTGAGGGTGCTAAATGAGATGCAGCCATATTTACCGGCAGTATTTCACCAATTGCCCACGGTTGACGGCCATATTCAGCGACAAACCAACCGGCTTCAATCGCAATCCAAGGTAAAGGTATGCCATACAGTGCCGCTTTAAGAATCCATTTATTCTTAGTGACTTTATGACGACATGATTGAAAAAATGCTGCGCCAACAATGGCAAACATTAAGAAACCAGCACCGACCATGATACGGAAGCTAAAGAATAACGGCCATACGCGAGGTATAGAGTCATTAGTCGCTTGTTGAATTTGTTCTGGTGTCGCATCAACAACATTCTTAGTATAAGGCTTCAATAATAAGCCATAACCTAAGTCGCCTTTTACTTCATTAAAAGCGGCAATATTGGCGGCAGTTCTATCACCTGAACGTAGTTTTGTTAGTAAGCCATAAGCAACCATACCGTTACGAATACGGGCTGCGTGTTGTTTTTTCAGATCACTAATACCCGTGACTTGAGTATCAAGCGAACGAGTGGCAATAATACCCATTAAATACGGGATCTTAATCGCGTATTCTGTTTCCATCTTATCTTGGTTAGGGAAACCAAAAGCAGTAAAGGCGGCAGGTGCTGGCTCGGTATGCCATTCAGCTTCAATTGCAGCAAGTTTGGTTTTTTGAACATCACCAAGCTCATAGCCAGATTCATCACCTAAGATCATCACGGCAATAATGGCCATTAAGCCAAAAGAGGCGGCAATAGTGAATGAACGACGAGCAAAAGCAAGATCACGTCCTTTAAGTAAGTAGTAGGCACTTACACCTAGAACAAACATTGAGCCACAAACATAACCAGATGCAACGGTGTGTACGAATTTAACTTGCGCGACAGGGTTAAAGATAACTTCAGAGAAGTTGGTCATTTCCATCCGCATGGTTTCATAATCAAAATGTCCACCAACCGGATTTTGCATCCAACCATTGGCAACAAGGATCAACAATGCTGATAAGTTAGAACCTAACGCAACTAACCATGTTACGCCAAGGTGTTGACGTTTTGATAGGCGATCCCAGCCAAAGAAGAACATCCCGATCATGGTAGATTCAAGGAAGAAAGCCATTAAGGCTTCGATGGCTAATGGAACCCCAAAAATATCGCCAACATAATGAGAGTAATAGGCCCAGTTAGTACCAAACTGAAACTCAAAGGTTAAGCCTGTTGCGACACCAAGTGCAAAGTTGATCGCAAAAAGTTTACCCCAAAATTTAGTCATGTCCTTGTAAACTTGTTTACCCGTTATGACATAAATTGATTCCATAATAGCTAATAGGAATGTCATCCCTAGCGTTAATGGTACGAATAAAAAGTGATACATTGCAGTAAATGCAAATTGAAATCGCGATAAATCAACGACATCGTGTAACATAATAATAAAGCCTTATTTATAATATTAATTTATAAAACTTTAAAAATTAATATTATATTATGAGGTGTTAGATTTATGCTTGATCATTGTTTGTGAACAATAATGGTTATAAATATAACAGCCGTTATTAAATGGAAACGTATTATAAACAACAATTTTTCACTATTTAATTTTATTAAGTCGTGTATTTTGCAATCTAAATATCGTGTTTTATTGTTTGTGTCATATTTTGCATTGTTAGTATGCTTTTGTGTTACCAATTAGGGTTGTAAATGTAAACTGTGGACAATATATATTACGGCAGTCGTTTTTTACTATTTGATTTTTATTTATTAGGGGGTAAGAAATACTGAAGTGTTATTAAATAAGCGGGTAGAGGAAGTAATGTCTAATAAAAGAAGTGTTATTAAAATGTTGTTTTACTCATTATATCGCACGATAATTTTTAATACTCACCCCATATAAACATATGGAGTGAGATAGTAATAGTTTGCTTTTATGCTTTATGCTGTGCTTGTTTCTCTTTTAATGCCGCCATTACCGTTGCTTGATGTTGTAAGTAATCATCTAAACCAGCACGACGTAAATCACAAGATGGGCAATCGCCACAACCGTCACCCACCACACCGTTATAACAGGTTAGTGTCTTCTCACGGACATAATCTAACTTGCCATATTGATCTGCCAGTGCCCATGTTTCGGCTTTATTAAGCCACATTAATGGGGTTGCGATAGTAAACTGACGATCCATACCCAACACTAACGATTGGTTCAGTGAGCGAACAAATTCGTCGCGGCAATCAGGGTAGCCAGAGAAATCCGTTTCACAAACACCGGTGATCACGGTTTCTGCACCAATTTGGTAAGCATAAATACCAGCTAAGGTTAAAAATAAAATGTTACGCCCGGGTACAAATGAATTAGGTAAACCATTGGCTTGTAACTCATGAGAAACAGCAATGCTATCACGGGTTAATGAGCTAATTGCAAGTTCACTCAATAAGCTAACATCCATCACTTTATGCGCAGCAACCCCAAGATCTTTGGCGATATGCTCTGCAATTTCAATTTCTAGTTTATGTCGTTGACCATAATCAAACGTAATACAGTGCACTTCATCGTAGTGCGCTAATGCTTGAATAAGACAGGTGGTCGAATCTTGACCGCCACTGAAAACAACTACGGCTTTTGCCATGATGAATATCCTTTATGAGTGATTACCGATAAACAGTCGGTATAACAACATGCTAATAATCTTATTAGAATGGAGGGGTATGCTAACTCAGCTGAAGACGATAGAAAAGTAGCGATCACAAATAGCATAAATAAAAAAAAGCCGCACTGAGTGTGCGGCATAAAAATAAACAAAATATGGTGTCAATGTACCGCTAATAGACCGAAGTGTAGAGGACGATTAACGGGTACTCATATTTGTTGGTTACGCTAACCATTCACCCGTTTGTTGTAGGTGTTGTAGTTGGGCAAGGTAAGCACTGGTATCGCCAATATTTTCAGTGATCCATTCGTCGTTATAATAGGTTTCTAAGTAACGCTCACCGCTATCACACAATAAGGTGACAATTGAACCTGTTTCACCTCGTTGTTTCATTTCGGTTGCTAATTGTAATACGCCATACAGATTAGTGCCTGTTGATGCACCCGCTTTTCGCCCAATAATACCTTCAAGCCAATGTACCGTCGCAACACTTGCAGCATCAGGGATTTTACGTATTTCACTGATAACGTTAGGAATGAAACTGGGTTCAACCCGCGGTCGTCCAATACCTTCGATACGGCTACCAGTGTCTAAGGTAAGATTGGCATCTCGTGAGATAAAATAGTCGTAGAACACTGAATTTTCAGGATCAACCACACATAGTTGGGTCGGGTGCATTTGATAACGGATATAGCGCCCAATCGTGGCTGATGTACCACCTGTGCCGGGGCTCATCACAATCCAAGTAGGAATTGGGAAACGCTCAAATTTCATTTGGTTAAAAATGCTGTTAGCAATGTTGTTATTTCCACGCCAGTCAGTTGCTCGCTCAGCATAGGTAAATTGATCCATGTAATGACCATCTAACTCTTTGGCTAAGCGGCGCGATTCATCGTAAATGGCTGCTGATGAATCAACAAAGTGGGCTTTACCGCCATAAAATTCAATTTGTTCAATTTTTTTACGGGCGGTTTTACGAGGCACAACAGCAATAAAAGGCAAGCCGAGTAAACGTGCAAAGTAGGCTTCTGAGACTGCGGTGCTACCTGATGATGATTCAATCACCGTCGTATCTTGGTTGATCCAGCCATTACATAAGGCATACAGAAATAATGAACGTGCTAAGCGATGCTTAAGACTTCCTGTTGGGTGAGTACTTTCATCTTTTAGATAAAGATCGATACCGTCAAGGCTAGGAATATCTAGTTTAATGAGATGCGTATCGGCAGAACGTTGATAGTCTGCTTCAATGGCTTTAATAGCGTTACTGATCCAAGCGTTTTGTTCTGATGCGGTTTGTATATTCATGGTCTTTCCTTTTTGCTTAATTCGAATCCATCGAGTGTTTACCGAGCCAACTCCTTTGCAGTAACTTGGGTATATAGTAAACAGTAATGCAGGGAAAAGCTTTGCTTTGTTCATCTCTAATTGCGGATTTTTTAGAAATAAATCCTATTTTTTAACTTTAAATTGAAACTATTTTTTATTAGTTGTGTTTTTTATAGGAATTATTTTTGGTTGTGTCTTTTTTGTTGTGTTAAATGTTACCACTTTATATCTGAAATAAAAGTCGGTTTATTGTTAATCTATATAAACAAGCGGTAGCGATTATCATTATTGGCGATTTTTTTTGCCTCTTCGCTGAATAAGAGGTATTTTTCAGTAAGTATTTACCCTTTTATCGTAATTGGTGGAATTAATGGCAGTTTTAGATAGTGTTGATAGAACGTTATTACGTTTGTTACAAGATGACGCAACCATGCCACTGGCAGAGCTTGCAGAAGCCGTGAATTTAACAACCACCCCATGTTGGAAACGACTAAAGCGGCTTGAAGAAGATGGCATTTTACGTCAACGAGTAGCATTGCTTGATCCGGTGAAGTTAGGCATTTCATTTACAGCTTTTGTGCAAATCAAAACCAGTAATCATTCGCAAGATTGGTTTAATCACTTTGTATCGACAGTGACCGAATTTCCTGAAGTGATGGAGTTTTATCGTATGGCAGGGGAATATGACTATATGATGAAAGTACAAGTCGCTGATATGAAAGCTTTTGATAATCTTTATAAGAAGCTAGTGGCTTCGGTTTCTGATCTTACTAATGTAACGTCTACTTTTGCAATGGAACCGCTAAAATACACTACAGCACTGCCTGTTTAGCCTTTGTGTTTATCGGCTCAAAAATAACCCAGCCACCGAATGGCTGAGGTTATTTTTTAAATGATAACGATGATTAACGTTGACGAATCAATCCTTCTTGAACCGCCGATGCGACTAATTGCCCTTGCTGATTATAAATCTCACCACGCACAATGCCACGCGAACCACTCGCTGATGGGCTATCAATCACATACAGTAACCACTCATCAACCTTAAACGGACGGTGGAACCACATTGAATGGTCAATCGTTGCTACCTGCATATTAGGGCTAAACAGTGTTACGCCATGCGGGTGTAATGAGGTGGTTAAAAATCCCCAATCAGAGGCATAAGCCAGCATATATTGGTGAATACTCAAGTTATTCGGCATTTCACCGTTGGTTTTGATCCATAAATATTGCTTTGGATCTTCAATTGTCGGTTTTAAGGGATTCACGACCGTTACAGGGCGCACTTCAATCGGACGTTTATGACCAAACATTTCGACAATCTTTGGTGGTAAATATTGTGCGACCGATTCAACCAATTCACTTTCAGAGGCTAAGCCTTCAGGTCCCATCACATCTGGCATCGTAGATTGATGTTCAAACCCTTGTTCATCTGCTTGATAAGAAGCCGTTAAATAAAAAATAGGGCGGCCATTTTGAATTGCTTTTACTCGGCGTGTACTAAAACTTCTACCATCACGTAGGGTTTCTACATCATAGATAATCGGTTTTTCTGGGTTACCGGGTAAAAGAAAGTAGCTATGAAAAGAGTGTAAATGACGCTCGGGATCTACCGTTTGCTGTGATGCTGATAAAGACTGACCAATAACCTGACCGCCATACACCTGTGGCAAACCTAAGTTCTCACTTTGGCCTCGAAAGAGTTCACGTTCAATTTTCTCTAATTGTAATAGAGTTAATAGATCATCTAATTGTTTGCTCATGGTACATCCTGAAAAATAAAAACTACGGGAATGGTATGCTGATTTAAGGTTGCTGCCAATATGCCTATGAGTGCCCTTGCCAACGATAATAGCGCAGTGATACCTGCCCAATGTCAGACACAGCAACGTTTTCTGCCCGTAAAGCAGCTATTTGTCTTAAGAGTGAATCACCTTTTAATGATATGCGTCCTTGGCTATTAATTACTCGATGCCAAGGTGTTTTTGAGCCTTCAGGTAAGGTTGCCATTAGGCGTCCAACATGGCGCGCATAACCGGGATAACCCGCAAATCTTGCAATTTCGCCATAGGTAGAAACGTGTCCAAATGGAATTTGGTAGACCTGGCTATAGATTTGATTGGAAAAGTCGTCCATATTTATAAGTAGTCGTTAAATAATGTGCTTGGTAAATAATAGCGGCTCTCTCTTTTTAGACAACAGGATAACGCAAGGAGGTGTTGCCATGTTGTATGCTGCTTCATTGGTTACCGTTACTTTAGTTTTAACGGTATTAGGTGTTAGTGCTCTCGGTCCTACTGCGGGAGAACTGCCTGTGTTAGCACTTGCTATTCCTGCGCTGTGGCTATTACCTCAAAGTGGTGTCGCAGGGTGGCTATTGCTCTGTGGTTTAGGCGCTTACGGGGCGATGTTACCTGAACAGCCACTCGCATTATCGATTAGCTTGTTTATGATGCTGCCGATCTTGATTATTTGTACATCCGCGAAAGGCTGTTGGCAGCTTGGTGCATTAATGGTTTCGATAGTGCTGTCAATGAACGTTGGTCTAATGGCACTCCAAGGTGAGGGCAAGCTCGAAGGCAGTATCAGTGCGACCTTGATCCAGATTGCAGCGATTGGCGTGATCTGGTATGCCGCACGTTGTTGGCGTCCTATTGGTGGTAATACATGGTGGCCATTGTTTGCCGTGTTCTCATTATGGCTCGGAGGCATGGAAGCGGCTGCGTTAGTGGCTTTGTGTGTAACGGGATTAATTGCCGCACTACAAAGCCTTGCGAAAATGCAGCATCAAGATTGGATCCCACGCTTAGCCTGTGTTTTACCCGCGATAGGGTTTACGACCTTGGTGGTACTGCCACAATTTAGCGTTGCTAATCCGATTTTAGTGTCATGGTTATTAGTCTTAGGCGGGGGATTATTGGGAGAATCGTTATTAGATGATCCTGAAGAGGAAGATGAATAATCAGACTAGCTGACAATAGGTTGACTTTATTACTGTTTTGTTTGGTTTTGCGTAAATAACAAGCAGTCAAACAAAAGGGTAAGATAACGGCTTGCATTGTTGGCAAGGTTAATAGATAATCCTTCCCGTTCTCGAGAGAGACAAAGAATCTATGGAGGCCCCCATTGGTCCTCCCGCAACACTAACCTGTGAACTCGGCCAGGCCCGGAAGGGAGCAACCGCAGCAGGCGTCGTGTGTGCCGGGATGTGGCTGGTGGGGGCTTCCACCCATCTAGCGTTT
>SAMEA5043655__coassemble_95_pt1 | contig 20530 bp, 19 predicted proteins | sample SAMEA5043655__metabat2_low_PE_001 | metagenome-assembled genome bin SAMEA5043655 (sample SAMEA5043655) | Gadus morhua
CCACCTTGGCATGATCGTACCAACCATACGACCGTTGTTGAACGTTGATTTAATTTAGTCTTAACCTTGTTTATACGTAGAAACCGCAGCCATTTCACATTGATGAAGTGCTGCGGTTTTTTTTGATCTGATGATTCGGTGTGACTAACTTTTTATTGTCAGCGGTATATAACGAACAGCGGTAATGAGAACTGATAGGACGACTCAGTAAACGATACAATCACTCTGTAATTCCGATGTCAAAAGCCAGCACGAGGCTGGCTATGGATGCAGAAGATAGAGCCTATAAAGAGATAAAGAACAGAATTAAAACAGGAACTAATAAACTTAAAATAAAGCCACTAACAATTGCAATTGGCACGCAGCGAATACCACCGCTGTTTTGAATAACCGGTAGCGTAAAGTCCATTGCTGTCGCGCCAGCATAACCGATTGCGGTGTTTGGATAGCGATTAATCAACAGTGGGATCATGATCAGTGCTAGCATTTCACGCAGTAGTTCATTTAAGAAGGCTGCGCCACCATAGATATTACCTAAACCATCGCCAATCAATATGCCTGCCAATGAATACCAACCAAAACCAGATGCCATCGCTAAGCCATTATTAATTGGAATGCCGAGTAATAACGCAGCAATAATACCGCCTAATAATGATGTCACGAGGATCACTGCTGCAATGATGACACCTTTCTTATTCAGTATAATTTGCTTTAGGGTCATGCCGCTATTTCGGAGTTGGATCCCAACAAAAAACAGTAGCAATAATAAGATGTTTTCGCTCGCTTGTTCTACCCACGACAGATCAACGTTTAACAGTAGTCCGATAATTAACCCTAGCGCAACCACGATGACTAATTTTACTGATTCCTGCATCATTTTTGCTAAGGGTACTTTACGCTGAACATGAGAAGTAGGCGTTGGCCATAACCGATCAAGCCAAGGCAATGCGAGCAGGTTACACGCCGAAATTGAGATAAAAAAGGTAAATGTATAGAGCAGAATTTGACCTAAATTCTGGCTGAGATTATCCAGCCCTGCCAAACTTAATCCCATTAAAGCTAAGATCACTAATACTAAGCGACTCGTTTGGGTATTAATAAATTCAAGGATATTGGTTTTTTTGATCGGGATTAAATACCCCAGCACCAACGGTAGAAAAATTAGCAGGATCCCCGATAACATATTTATCCTTATATGTATAAAACAGCGTTGAAGTGATCTTTGGAATATCTTACATACGGTGCTGTTGTAACAACATCATAATAAGTGATTAAAGATTAAGCGTTGAATTTGTGACGAATATAACATAAAGCAGCAGAAAGAATATAGATATCAATAGGAAAGAAGCAGCTTAAAGTCTCTGAAAAGTGTATGAATATGTGTCAGAGCGTATCGTCTAATGGGGAGTTAGACGAACGCAGACATTACATCATAGAAGCAATCAATAGCATTAGATGCCACAGTTATGGGTGATCTGTTTTAATTGATGATCAAATTCAAATTCTGACAGGTTGGTTAATTCATACATCACTTCAGCCCCTGCTAGATTTAATTCAACGTCATGATCATTTATTGCATCATCATTGGCTTTAAACAGTAGCAAGTGATGCGCCATACGAGCGATAGTTAAATAACTGATGTCATTCTCATGGAGAAGGGACGTTGTATTGGTTGCGACAGCGATATAATCTTCATCAAACCCCCATTGGGTCAGAACAATCTGACTGGCTAATGCGCAGTTATCCTGAAAAATATACTTAGCGATATTAAAATCGAGATAATTGCCTTGCCCAATAAAATACGCATATTCATTTATTAATCCAAATAAACCAATGTCAGCAAGTAGACCGGTTAATAACGCTTTTTCAGGCTCAAGTTTTAAGGGGTAATTACTATGAAGCTGCATTTTTTGACAAATTAGTGCCATCGTCGCTGCAAATTGACGTGAATGAAAAGCACTATTTTTAAGTAGTTGGTTACATTCAATGTTTTCAATGGTGGTGTTTTTTAATGAATATATTGTTTGAGCTGTAATGATATCTCTAATTCGAGTAATACCTAACCGGGATACGGCAGTGACAATATCGTGACAGATAATATTACGACGGTTAAATATGATGGAGTTGGCTGTTCGAATAATATTGGCCGTTAACACGGGATCATCAATTAATAAATTTGCGACGTCATGAATAGTTGTTTCAGGATTTTTGCATAATTGATTCAAGGTTAGCAGTGTATCTGGAATGGACGGTAAGGTTAACCGATTATCGCGTGCTGATTTTTTTATCGAAAGGCAAAGATTCGACTGAATAGCGCGGATGTGGTGGTTATTAGCTTCCAGCCAAAAAAAAGATAAGTGTGGCATCGAATAATTACAGTGGTAAGAGATGTTATAAGTGTACGCATTATTGGTAGATGCACAAAGCGTAAACTGTTGTATTTTTGACACAGTTAACGCTTGAGTCGCTGAATATGGCCATTATTATTAATTATTAATTAAGTTGTGATCTTGCAATAACTGTAAGAGAAAGTGAATTGCAGTCTCTGCAGTTGGATGGTGAATTAAAGATTGTTTATGTTTGATGTCAATGGGTAATATTTCTAACCAACGTTGACAAACCCAAGTAGCGTTGTTGTAGTTAGGGTGTTGATAATAAGTGTTAATTTCTGGAACCGAGTCAAAGAGTAGGTTGAGTTTATCAGCTAACATCTGGCTATCGGCATTGATCTCAATAGTTGGCCAAGAATGGCATGGTTCATAAACGGCAGTCAGTAAATTATCGTACGCCATAGTGAGGCTTGAAACTGAAATTGTATCAGTACCTTCAACCATAATTTCTAATAATCCATCATCACGAGTGTTAAAATCGACAATAGTTACCACTGTCGCGATAACTGGAATATTAGTAACCGTTTCTGGTGAGCTGTTGGGTGCGATCATACCCAGAGCGAATGGGTGATTATTTGCCATCGCTTCTGTCACCATGCGAATATCACAGACTCTCGAGATAACCAGTTTTAGCCGTCCACCGGGTAATATATGCTTGCTATGGGGTAATAATGCGATGGAATTCATATTTTAACCTTGTCGTTTTTGTTCTGCTTACAAGAAACCTTACTAAGGGTAGCACTATATATTTAGTTGAGAGTAAGTATAAAAAAGCGTGAATTGTTAATTTGTTTCATAAATTTTCGATTAAAAATATGCGAGCAATCTCATATTCGAATGCTCGTTGTATCATCTGTTGCGGCTATGAGCATAAAATAGCTCGTCAAATCATTGACACTGAAAGTGATAAAGATTGGATGTGTTTTTAGTTGTTATGGATAATATCTGGAGCATGAGTTATGACGTCAATAAAAGATGATTATTTAAATTATTTAGCTAAATTTGGATCGCAAGAAAGAAGGTCAATGTTTGGTGGTACGGGGATTTTTATTAATAGTGCTATGTTTGCCATCGTAACCCCAAACTCAATGTATATTCGTGGAGGGGATGATCTTGATGAGAAATTACTTAACGCGGGCTGTGAAAAGTTTAGACATATAAAGAAAAGTAAAACCGCAACGGTTAATTATTATGAGATCAAAAATTTGTTTTTAACGGAACAATCTCAATGTGATCAGCTTGTAGAACAATCCATTGCCTTTTCTTGTCGTGACAAAAGTTTCAAATCTTCCGAATCAAATCGTCGTTTGCGTGATTTACCTAATATGCGTTTAACACTTGAACGCATGGTAAAAAAAGCCGGTGTATTGGATGTTGATACGTTTTTTGATGCTGGTGCTGTAAATGTATTTCGTCGTGTGTGTGAACATAATGGCCAAGAATTAGATTATAAATTATTGTGGATATTTGCGGGTGCTATTCATGGCGGGCATTGGCAGTTATTAAGTGAAGATCATAAGCAACAATTATTAGATGAATATCATCAACAAACTCATTAAAGGCATAGCTAATTGATAATCTGAGTCTATTTAGATGATGTAGCTGAGAATACGTGATTTTTTTGTTATGCTGGCGACAATTATGTTGCTGTGGCTAAATTATGCAATTATCTAAATTGTCAGGGTCTGTTTTATCGGGATTACATTGTTTCTTGATTGCAGCTGATCAAATGAGCTTTACACGTGCGGCTGAGATATTATGCCTTACTCAGAGCGCGGTAAGTCATAAAATTAAAAATCTTGAAGATACCCTAGACGTCCAATTATTTATTCGACAACATCGAAAATTAGTTTTGACCGATGAAGGTCTGCGTTTAAAACAAGTCTTAGCAACGAATTTTGGGGATATTATTCATGAAATTCGTGATTTAAAAAGTTCTGAATTAAGTGGTGATTTAACCATTTCAGTCCCACCCACTTTTGCACAAACATGGTTAGTTCCTCGGTTAACGTCTTTTATTGATAAGTACCCTAATGTGCGGATTCATTTACGTACGCGGAATGATTTAGTTGATTTTCAAACGGAAAGTTATGATTGTGCTATTTATTTTGGAAATGGTATCTACCCAAGTTTAGCGGTCGATAAACTGCTTGAAGAAAGTATGTTTCCAGTCTGTAGTCATGATTATGCGTTAAAATATCAACTCTATCATCAGCCTGAAAATTTAATTCATTGCTTATTACTGCATGATGCCGCTCCGTGGGCAAGGGCGGGTCGTAATGATGAATGGCAATTTTGGGCGCAACATTTTAAGGTAATATTACCCGATAATGGTTGTACTTTTGATCGGGCTGATTTAGCCATTAAAGCAGCTGCGACAGGGATGGGAGTCGCGATGGCAAGGCAATCATTTGTTGCTGAACAATTAGCAACATCGCGCTTGGTTTCCCCTTTTGATATGACAGTAAATTCTGCGCATAGTTATTACGTTGTGTGTCGTAAAGATATGCAAACCTCGCCTAAAATCAAAGCGTTTAAAGATTGGCTTCTTAGTGAGATCAACATGTAATGGCGGTGTGGGTATCATGATCAAAAAAAGGCACTTTACGCGCCTTTTTGTCGTACATTTATGATGTACCAAACGACTCATTAAACGGTAAGTTTATTTAATGAGTTCATTACCTGAAAGTGCATTTTTTTCAAAACTAGCGAGATTTTCTAATGTCGTTTGAGCAATACTGCCGAGCGCTTCTTCTGTTAAAAAGGCTTGGTGGCCTGTAAATAATACGTTATGGCATGACGATAAACGACGGAATACATCATCTTGAATAATGTCATTTGATTTATCTTGGAAGAATAAATCTTTTTCGTTTTCGTAAACATCAACCCCTAACGCACTAATAATACCGCTTTTTAATGCCTCAACGGCATCGCTTGAGTTAAGTAAACCACCACGACTGGTATTGATAACCATCATCCCTCGGCGCATTTTTGCAAACGCTTTACGATTTAGCATATGATAATTTTCTTTGCTCATTGGGCAATGAAGTGTGATCACATGTGCTTGTGCGTAAATTTCATCAAGGGTGCAGTAGGTGACACCTAACTCTAGTGCTATCGGGTTTGGATAAGGGTCATAAGCAAGAATATTCATGCCGAGCCCTTTTAGAATTCGAATTGTCGCAATACCAATTCTGCCTGTACCAATAACACCGACGGTACGGCCATGGAAATTATAACCGGTTAAGCCTTCGAGTGAAAAATTCGCATCACGGGTACGTTGATAAGCGCGGTGAATACGACGATTTAGGCTTAACATTAATCCTAATGTATGTTCAGCAATGGATTCAGGAGAATAAGCCGGAACAGTGACAACCTGTAAATTTAATGCCTTGGCTGCGTCAAGATCGACTCTATCAAAGCCAGCACAACGCATGGCGATAATTTTCACCCCTTGTTCTGCTAATATTTTGAGAACGGGTTCACTAAGGTCGTCATTAACAAATGCACAAATAGCGTCAAAACCTTCAGCCATTTTTGCAGTGTGATGATTGAGTTGAAAATCAAAATAAGTGAGCTGTTGATGGAATTTTTTATTCGTATGCGCAAATGATTTTTGGTCATACATTTTGGTGCTAAAAACAGCTATTTTCATAATATCACTCCATAAACACGGTTTGTTACTTAGTCATTATTGACGTTTAATACGCGAATATCTGACTAAATCACACGGTTATTATGTGATCAAGATAACAAGTTTGTTGTAAATAGCAAATAAATTGTATGACAAAATAAGCACACTAAAATAACGGTTATGGTAGTACTGCTGTGGCTAAGTGGTTCATGCTATGATTTGGATAGTTTATTGCAATTTACTTTATTTTTGGGATTCAATATGTTGAAAAAAATTCTTGCTAGTGCTGGCGCGGTTGCGATCATTGCTTGTGGTCCCTTGGCGACAGGGCAAATTGGGCAGAGTATCTATACGGGTGCGGTTGAAAATTACCATAGTCCTTATTTGTCTATTACCAATAAAAGCTTTGAACGTGGTTATTTTTCCTCTAATGCGGTGTCTCGTATTGAGCTTAAAAATCAATTAAAAGCGGAGTTTGCAGAGCAAGGGTTACCGACTGTCTGGTTGGTGAAACACCATATTGAAAATGGCTTTTTAGGGGTTAAATCTACCAGTGAATTTGTGATTGATAAACAAATAGCGCCAATAGTAAATCAAATTTGGGGTAAGAATGTTGCGCCAATGCAAATTGTAACTGATTCTGGTTTCACAGGATCAACCCATTTTGTAATGACTGTTAACCCAATGGATTATAAGAAAAAAGATGGTGTAAGTGCCATCAGTGACAAGTTTGTTGTGCAAGGTGAATTTGATCCTGAAAACAGTAAGAGTCAATTTAGTTACAGCCTACCCGCATTAACGATCACGACACCTGATAAAGAAAGTATGGTCGTAAATAATATTGATGGTGAAGGTCAAGGCCAAATGCAAGGGAACTTTTGGATTGGACATCAAACCTTCAGTTTAGAAAATGCAAAATTTACCGCGTCTGATCAACATCAATTTATTGCGATTGATGGCGTTAATGTTGCGATGAATAATGCGTTGAGTCAGCCACAAGGTGAGAAAAACCCGACGGAAGCAACTCAGCAGGTGACCAATACGAACACTATTCAGGTTGCGAAATTAACCACGCTTGATGGTCAACATTATCAAGATATTGCCTTTAAGTTAGCGCTAAAAGATTTAAATTATAAAGCGATTAGTCAATTAGCTGCGATGGAGCAATCACCACAAGCGACGCAAGATCCTGCTCAAATTAAACAAGCAATGTTAGCATTAGATTTATTAATTGCTCATGGTGCTAGTGTCGATTTATCACAGCTAAGTGTGAAGACGCCGCAGGGAGTCGTTAACGCACAGCTGTTATTAAATATTAAGCCTGGATTAGAGCATGCATCAACCAACCTTACCGCGGTTACTGATCAATTAAGTGGTAATATTAATATTGTTCTTCCTGAAGCATTGGTGGCTAAAGAGCCATTGTTGGCGGCGAAGTTACCAATATTAGTTAATCAAAAAATTGTCACTCAACAAAATGGCAACTATCAGCTTCAGGTGAAGATTGTTGCTGATCAGTTAGAGTTTTCTTCTGGCGCAAAATTACCATTAGCAATGATGGCACTATTATTGCATTAATTTCAGTGTAGTGGGCAAGTACTAATAAACGCTTACTCTCAGGGTAAGCGTTTTTTTTAGGTTCGATAAAATCAATAATTATCATGATGTTATCTTTTTTTATGATAAATATGTCCCAAATGGAACATTGATATTTAGTAAATTTAAATATTTAGACTTAACTTAATATTATAGGTACAGGTTTTTTAATTAAGATTTCAAGGGATTAAACCTGATCGACGACAGAAAAAGTACGTTGGGAGAAGGTATGGAGTCATTAAAAGTCAAAGACTATATGAATACTCGTCCGGTTACATTTACCGAGAATATGTCACTGTCTGCTGCGTTAGATAAACTATTAACGGCAAAACAGATTGGTGGGCCGGTTATTAATGAGCATAAACAAGTGGTGGGTTTTATCTCTGAACAAGATATGATTCATAAATTACTTAAAGTCAGTTATCACTGCCAAGATAGCCATAGTGTGAGTGATTGTATGCGAACTGATGTACTAACGGTTTCGGGCAATGACACTATTATTGTGTTAGCTGAAACCATGACAGGGCAAAAGCCTAAAATATACCCTGTTGTTGATGACGGTCGTTTGGTAGGCGTTATTACCCGTCGTGATGTATTAACGGCGATCAGTAATCAAATTGGTGCTTGTTTTAAACATCCATTATGATCAATGATTAACTAGATATAGTAATAACAAAGGGCGCATTTAGCGCCTTTGTTTTTTATTAGCGTGTCTACGTTTTATGACATTCTGATACATATTTGGAGACGTTGTGAACAAAGAAAATGTAGCAGAAAATAGCCAAGCTAAATTTTTAACTGGCTCTATTATGCGCCACATTGTGGTGATGTCAGGAACGGGCGCTATTGGTTTAATGGCACTGTTTTTAGTTGATTTACTCGACATGCTTTTTATTAGTATGTTAGGGCAAATAGAACTCGCAGCTGCGATTGGTTTTGCCGGAACCTTAGTCTTTTTTTCTACTTCAATTTCTATCGGCACATCGATTGCTGCAGGTGCACTAGTATCACGCGCTTTAGGTAAAAATGATCGTCAGCAAGCACGGATGATGGCTGCTAATGTGATGATTTTTGCCGTCGTTATCAGCATTATTGTCGTTGGTCTAATGTTGTGGCAATTACCATTGTTGCTCGATTCAATAGGTGCTAAAGGTGCTGTTGCAAAAGCCGCTACCCAATATTTAGTGATCTTATTGCCTAGTGCGCCACTTATTGCTGTTTCTATGTCTGCGGGCGCTGCATTGCGTGGTGTCGGTGATGCTCGAAGTTCAATGGTTGCCACGTTAATTGGTGGTGGTGTTAATGCGGTATTAGATCCGTTGCTTATTTTTGGGCTTTCAATGGGCATGCAAGGTGCTGCTATTGCCTCTGTTTTTGCGCGATTAGCCGTGATGAGTTTTTCTTTGTATGCTGTGGTTTATAAGCATCAATTGGTTGCAAAACCTGATCTTACCAGCTTTAAATTAGCATTACCGACAGTGGCTAAAATTGCATTACCCGCGATATTAACCAATACCGCTACCCCAATTGGTAATGCCGTTGTTACCAGTAATATCGCTCACTTTGGCGAAAGTTTTGTCGCGGGTTATGCGGTTATTGGGCGAATTATGCCGGTCTGTTTTGCGTTGGTCTTTTCGTTATCAGGTGCCGTTGGACCAATCATTGGACAAAATTTTGGTGCTGAACGTTGGGATCGCATTAATCAAATTTTACGTGATGCAATGTTATTTACCGCGGCATATTGTATTGGCATATCGTTATTGCTCTGGTTTGGACAAGGCTTATTGATAGCGATGTTCAGTCTCTCTGGTGATGCAGCTGAAATTGTCGGTGTATTCTGTAGTTTTGTTGCAGTTACTTTTATTTTTAATGGGGCATTATTTGTGGCAAATGCGGCATTTAATAATCTCAATCGACCGACATGGTCAACTGCTTTAAATATGGGGAAAGCGACGCTAGGTACGATCCCATTTGTACTTGTTGGCGGTCATATTGCTGGGGCGAGTGGGGTCTTAATTGGACAAGCTCTCGGTTCGGTGGTGTTTGGTATTATTGGTTTTAGCTTAGTGATCCATCAGGTTAAGAAGATGGGATTAGTGCATGAAAAACAGCAGTTAGATAGCCATGAAATATTAACGCCCTCTGTACCGGTTGCACCATTTTGTTCATCACGCACCTATATGGGGACAGAAGATGTCTTGGAAGAGACCTTAGCGGCTGATCCTCAACATCATCATGATAGCTCTGTACAAAAAAGAGAAAAATAAAAAACGCTTATTGAGTAATGTATTATTTGCGTGATATTACTCGCATTTATCAATGTTACCTGAGAGGCAGATGACAATTTTTTTGTCAGAATGTGATCGTTATTTTAGCTAAATAGCGATTATTTCATCGCTTTATTGATCTAACGCGATGAAATAAAAGCAAGAGCCAGCGACAATAATAATACTAACAATTATTAGCTTGTAGATGTGATGTTCATAGCCGCGGCCGTGATTAATCATGGCAAGCAGTGTTAGTTTAGTCATTACACTTCACCTTTTATTTAAGGAAAATAAAGGTGATGGCGTATTTATTGTTTAAGGGAATAATGCTCTATGCGTCAAAATCTTCGCTATATCATACCTATTCTGATCCCACTCATTATTTTGTTATTACCTGCATCGGCTTTTCCGATTGAGGGATTAACGGTGATTCAACAGCGTGTTATTGCTATTTTTTTATTAGCAGCGTTATGTTGGGTTATGGAACCTATTCCTATTTATGCAACGTCTGTTGTGATCATTGTGCTGGAATTATTATTACTGTCAGATAAAAGTCTGTATTTATTTAGGCTTGATGAAGGACAGCCTCATTTTGGTAACTTAATGAGTTATAGCGAGATAATGGCGACCTTTGCCAGTCCTATTATTATGTTATTTTTAGGTGGCTTCTTTTTAGCCATGGCAGCGACGAAATATCGCTTAGATGTCAACTTAGCGAGGGTGTTATTAAAACCGTTTGGACACCAACCTAAGTATGTGATGTTTGGTTTAATGTTGATTACCGCTATTTTCTCAATGTTTATGTCAAATACAGCTACCACAGCGATGATGCTCTCTATTTTAGCGCCAGTGATTACCTTATTTGGTGCAAAAGATCCGGGCAAAATAGCCTTTGCATTATGTATTCCTGTTGCTGCAAATATTGGTGGGATCGGTACGCCGATTGGTACCCCACCTAACGCCATCGCATTGAAATACCTTACGGGTGAAAATCTGATTACGTTTGGTGAATGGATGTTCTTTGGGGTGCCGTTTGTCGCGGTGTTATTGGTATTTGCATGGTGGCTAATTAATAAAATGTATCCAGCAACCCAACAATCGATTGAGTTGACTATTCAAGGTAAGTTTCTAAAAACCCCTAAAGCTATTACGGTCTATGTGACATTTGCCGTCACCATTATTTTGTGGCTGATGGGCTCGATGCATGGCATGAACTCTTATACGGTGGCGTTAATTCCAGTCGCAATTTTCTCGTTAACAGGGATCATTAATAAAGAAGATCTCAAGAAAATATCATGGGATGTTTTGTGGTTAGTGTCAGGCGGTATTGCACTGGGTTTAGCCTTAGATAAAACCGGTTTAGCAAGATTGGTCGTACACAGTATTCCATTTGATGTGTTCTCACCGTATGCGGTCTTATTTGGCGCGGCAATGCTATGTTTATTAATGGCAAACTTTATGTCACATACTGCCACCGCTAACTTATTAATGCCTATTATGGCAGCATTGGGTACATCAATGGTGTCATTAACGCCATTAGGTGGCGAAGTAACCTTGATTTTAGTGGTGACGTTTGCAGCATCACTTGGGATGTCATTACCTATTAGTACACCACCGAATGCGTTAGCGCATGCAACAGGTCATGTTGAAAGTAATCAAATGGCACGGGTGGGGGTGATTATTGGTGTGGTCGGTGTGTTACTGAGTTTTGTGATGATTTGGGGCTTACAAGTCATCGATCATATTTAGCGTAAGTAGACATAATTCAAGGATGATGCCATGAATCAACCCAAAGCGCTGCGACGGATCATTGATACCTATTTTCAAGATCCAGCGACGACTATTGCTGTTGCTGCTGGAACTGAAGTTTTGCGTCAAGAGGGCTATAACGATCGCCTATATTGGGTTAAGCAAGGCGAACTATCGGGCTACTTAAAAAGTGAAGAAAATGGATTAAGTGCGCAAGTATTTGTCGTCAAAGAAGGGATGTTCTTTGGGGTACACAGTTTTTTTGCTCAAACGCTAGTGGCTTCAACAACGGTGGTGGCTGAAAAAAACAGTGAAATAGCGTGGATTGATTTATCGACGCAAGCGGTTGAGCCTGAACATTATGGATCATTAGCCGAGCAATTTATGCCAGTAATGGTACATGAGTTAGCAACACGACAAATGTTAACGGGGATTGCTGCACTGGAAAAAGAAAAAGCACTCCAAAAATTGTATGCCACCGAACAAATGACCACCTTAGGTCAATTAGCCGCAGGTATTGCACATGAACTCAATAATGCCATTGGGGTAATTAGCAGTAAAACAGAAAATATTCAAACGGCTATCAGTCAATTTGTAACTGATAACCAGCCGCAAATGATACCGTTTTTAGAACATGGTATTGCTCATGGACAGACGATCAGTTCAGCGCAAGTTCGTGAGCGAACCAAGGTATTACAGCAGCGCTATAAGTTGAGTCGTGAACAAGCTCGAACCCTTGCGCGGGCATTACCTGATGGTGATGTTCCTGCTAATTGGCTTCAACATATTGATGCTGCGTTAATTTGTTGGGATAGCGGGCGTGATTTGCGTGATATTCGACTGGCAGCAAGGCATGCCGCCAGTATTGTACGATCGGTTAAACAATTAGGGGGGGGTGATCATGCGCGTATCCCTAATGTTGATATTAATGACACGTTACATAAATCATTGGCGTTATTGCAAAGTAATTTACGTTACGTTGAGGTGGTATTACGCCCTGCAATTTTACCGCCAGTAACGGCAAGTGTTACCGAGCTAGTGCAAATATGGGTAAATCTGATTAAAAATGCCTGTGATGCAATGGAAAATACAGAAGCACCGCAAATTGAAATTGTTACTCGGAGTGTAAAAAATAAATTATTAGTCACCATTACTAATAATGGGCCGATGATTGATGAAGCGACTCGACGTAAAATTTTCAACCCTAATTTTAGCACTAAAAAAGGCGGCTTATCGTTTGGGTTAGGCTTAGGGTTGGCAATAGTACAACGTATTGTGAATAGCTATGGTGGTACGATTGCCGTTAAAAGTGATCATCAGCGGACAACATTTAGAATTAAATTACCGATAACGTAAAGGATGGTTATTATGGAAAAAATTACAATTATTTGCGTTGATGATCAGCGTGAAGTGTTAAGTGCGGTATTGAAAGATTTAGCTGAATTTGAACCTTCTTTTTTATTGGAAGATTGTGAATCAGCGGATGAAGCATTAGCTTTGATGGATGAACTCGATGCTGAAGGCCAGTTTATTGGTGTTATTATTTCTGATCATGTAATGCCCGGTAAAAGCGGGGTGGAGTTACTGACTACGGTTGCAAACGATAGTCGCTTTATACATACAAAAAAGCTGTTATTAACGGGACAGGCGACCCATCAAGATACCATTGCGGCGATCAACCAAGCCCGTATTGAAAGTTACTTTGAAAAGCCATGGGATGCAGAAGTGCTTACTAACTGTGTGCGAACATTAGTGACAGAATACATTTTTGATATGGGATTAGATTATACCCTTTGGGGTGATATTGTTGATAATACAACTGTTTTACGACGTTTACGGTAATTAAACTCTGAGGGTGCGAGGGGATGTTTACTGGTTTTTGATAATTATTATTATGTGTTAATGGTAATAGGTCACTATTTTGCTTGACCTTGGACTTAACTCAAAGGTTTATAATTATCAACAGTAAAACCTCATAGCACCCAAGGAGAACGATATGTGTGCTCAATGTAATAATAAAAAAGACCATATTCATACTGCAAAATCAACGGTTGCTAATAAAGCGACTGTTACAGTAGTTGCTGCAACCGCGGATTGCTGTCCAAGCGTAAGTGTTGATTGCTGTTCAAGTAACAAAGATTCTGAAGGATGTGGTGATAATGATACTGAAGGTCCCGCGGCGGGTGGTTGTTGTTCAACGACAACCCATAATGCCATCCATCCAGTAACAAAAAAAAACAGCTTTACCATTACTGGTGCACATGTTGCAGCCAGTGATAAACCAGTATTAAAAAATACACATCAACATAGTTCAGATGCCAATAACACGCATCACCATGAACACGATCATAGTAGCCACGATCATAGCGATCATGACCATAGTAGCCACGATCATAGTGGTCAATGCTGCTCTGCACCAACCATGAGTAAAGAACAAGAATTAGCATTAGAAGCATCGTTAACCAATAGCGCTCATGGACAAACCTTTAGCTGGAAAGTGTTAGGCATGGATTGTCCTAGCTGTGCGGCTAAACTTGAAAAAGCCATCATGTCATTAGCGGCTGTCGACACCGCAAAAGTGATGTTTGCGACTGAAAAATTGGTTGTTAATATTCATGATAATCAGCAGGCTGATCCCGAAAAACTAAAATCTGAAATAGAAAACAAATCTAAACAAACTGGTTTTACGTTAGTTTCTACAACAATGAAAGCTGCCGACTTACCGACCCAATCTTTTTTGATTCAACATTTGTCAGTCATTGTTATCGCATTGATGATGGTGATTTCTTTTATATTAAATAAAACAGTTTCAGCAGAAGCTGGGTTATTAGCTTTCACATTGACAACGATAGTCGGTTTATTCCCTATATTGAAAAAAGCGGTCATTTTAACCCGATCAGGCACGCCTTTTTCTATTGAAACATTAATGTCTGTTGCCGCCATTGGTGCGCTATATCTTGGTGAAACAGCAGAAGCTGCAATGGTTATTTTTCTGTTCCTTATTGGTGAACAGTTAGAAGGTTATGCCGCTTCTCGTGCGCGTAGTGGCGTAAAAGCATTAATGGCGTTAGTGCCAGAAGAAGCAACGGTTATTTTAGCGGATGGCAGTAAAACCAAACGATCTGCTGCTGAATTAAAACCGGGTGATGTAATTGAAGTGGTGCCGGGTGAACGTTTACCCGCTGATGGTCAAGTCTTAGATGTTATCGCCAGTTTCGATGAAAGTGCATTAACAGGAGAGTCTGTTCCTGTTGAACGTACACCGGGTGAAAAAGTCATGGCGGGTAGCATGGTTGCCGATAAAGTGGTGCGTTTAACCATTATTTCAGCCCAAGGCGATAATGCCATCGATCGTATATTACATATGATTGAAGATGCTGAATCTCGTAAAGCGCCATTAGAACGTTTCCTTGATAAATTCAGCCGTTGGTATACGCCAAGCATGATTTTATTAGCTGCGCTGGTGGTTATTATTCCACCATTGGTATTTGGTCAATCTTGGGATGAATGGATTTATAAAGGCCTAGCTTTACTGTTAATTGCTTGTCCTTGTGCATTAGTTATTTCAACGCCAGCAGCGATTACATCAGGTTTGGCTGCGGCTGCACGTCGTGGTGCACTCATCAAAGGTGGCGCTGCGTTAGAGCAATTAGGTCATATTGAAGTGGTCGCATTTGATAAAACAGGTACGCTAACGGAAGGTAAACCTGTGGTGACGGATATGGTTTGTTGGGATAACGATGACGAGAAATTATTACGTCAAGCTGCTGCTATTGAAGCGGGATCATTGCACCCATTAGCAAAAGCGGTGGTTAATCGTGCTCAAGAAAAGCAGTTATCGGTAGTTGAAGCGACTGAGCGTGAAACCTTAGTCGGTCGTGGTATTCAAGGTATAACGGAAGGCGATAAGTTCTTATTATGTGCCGCTGATCGTTTACCTCAAGACATTGTTCTTACGGCCTCGCAACAGCAACAAGCTACAGCGTTAGAAGATGAAGGTAAAACCTTAGTGGTTGCCGTTCGTAATGCCCAACCTGTAGGGCTAGTAGCATGGCGGGATAACTTACGTGAAGATGCCTTAATTGCGATTGAAAAGCTTCATCAGTTGGGTATTAAATCAGTAATGCTAACGGGTGATAATGCACGTGCAGCAGCAGCGATTGCGAAAGAAATCAATATTGATTATCGCGCCAGTTTATTACCTGCCGATAAAGTTACTGAAATTCGTAAGCTGAATGATGCCCATAGTGTAGCGATGGTGGGTGATGGTATTAACGATGCGCCTGCAATGAAAACCGCGACCATAGGTATTGCAATGGGTGGTGGTACTGATGTGGCATTAGAAACCGCAGATGCTGCTATTACCCATAACCGTTTATCTGAGTTACCTGTGATGATTGAATTATCACGAGCAACATTGAATAACATTCGTCAGAATATCGGTCTTGCTCTGGGTCTTAAAGGTATTTTCTTAGTGACAACCATCATGGGGGTTACGGGATTGTGGGTTGCAGTATTAGCTGATAGTGGTGCAACGGCATTAGTGACATTAAATGCTTTGCGTTTATTACGTTTTAAGCCCAAAGAATAGCCACGTTAATACAATTAATATTATTAGCGTAATATTGTTAGCATAATCACGATAAGCAGAATGGGCTAAACACCATTCTGCTTTTTTTCTCATTATATTTTTTATCTTATTATATTCGCCACGAAATGATTGTGCTAAACGTTAGAAAGACGTTGCTAATTTTTGTGATGAGTTCGATAGGGAAACGTTTTGTTGTGATCTATGTCTTGTTAATTTGTAACTAAAAATTTCATTGCTTTCAGTTAATGTGATTCAACTCACTAAAAACAGTTTCAGCTTCCGTTATCGTTACGGAAGATTTTGACAGACGTTGTTGTTATGTTGCGTATTACAATTGCTGTCAAACCACAATAATTATCCAGCTCTTGTTCCTATAATTAGAGTGATTAAATTTAAAGGGTATCATTATGTCTGACAATAAAGTGTTCCACCTTGGTGTTAATAAAGCGGATCTTAACGGTGCTGAATTAGCAATTATCCCTGGTGATCCTGCTCGTGTAGAAAAAATTGCCAACTTAATGGAAAACCCTGAGTTTCTATCAAGTGCACGTGAATATACAGTATATCGTGCGCAACTAGATGGTAAGTCTGTTGTTATTTGTTCTACTGGTATTGGCGGTCCTTCAACATCTATCGCAGTTGAAGAGCTAGCACAACTTGGTGTTAATACTTTCCTTCGTGTAGGTACAACAGGTGCTATTCAACCTAATATCAATCCTGGCGATATGATTGTAACAACAGCTTCTGTTCGTCTTGATGGCGCAAGTCTTCACTTTGCTCCAATGGAATTCCCAGCGGTTGCTGATTTCACTGTCGCGACAGCAATGAAGCAAGCATGTGATGATGCTGGCGCAACCGTACATACTGGTGTAACGGCTTCTAGTGATACTTTCTACCCAGGTCAAGAGCGTTACGACACATTCTCTGGTCGTGTTGTACGTCGTTTCCAAGGCTCTATGAAAGAGTGGCAAGAAATGGGTGTGCTGAACTTTGAAATGGAATCTGCAACACTATTAACTATGTGTGCAAGTTCTGGTTTACGTGCAGGTTGTGTTGCGGGTGTTATTATTAACCGTACTCAAAAAGAAACACCTGATCACGCAACATTAAAAGCAACTGAAACTCGTTCAATTAAGATTGTAGTTGAAGCTGCTCGTCAGATGCTAACTAAATAAGCGACTTAATTTATATTTAGAAAGCCAATAGTAATTTTACTGTTGGCTTTTTTTATTTTAAATGATTAATAAATGTTAATTATATTATTAACATATATGCTATTTGGGGAATTTAACTATTAGTACTATTTTAATGTAGAATAGTCATTCGTTTTGCTGAGTGAAATTACATATATGATTGATTATAAAATTACATTTCCAAATGGACATCAAGACAGTATTGCATTACCCATTTCACCTGTATTACAGATGAAAATTGCTTATTTAGATGATGTGTTTGTCGTAAGAGATATTATTGCCACGGTAGGGAAGAATACCACTACGGTTACTTTAATATTAGATGAAGGTCAGCATCATACACAGAAGCAACAAGCGGCAGGGATTGTTTTCAATCGGCTTGGATAAACTAGCGTCAAACAGCATTAAGCGATTATCAGTATTGGATAAAAATAAAAAAGGCCTTAGTTAAGGCCTTTTTTGATCATGTATAATTCTTAATATTGATGCTTATGCAGGGTTATGTGCTTCACCGCCTGCACCTTTAAGCCACTCATGAAGGTGCGTATATAAATCACCAAGTTGATCTGGCCCAATGATCGCTAAGCCTAAGTCTTGAGCACGAACTAAATCGTGATGACGTAAAGGACGGAAACTGACTAGCATTGCACGTGCTTGTAAGCCACCTAGCAGGTCACGTAATGACTCTAGTTTGTACAAGGTATCATCGCCATCATCACGCATACCTTTGGTCTTACACTCAATGATATGGAGCTTATTATTAACGATAGTTGCAACATCAAGTTCATTACGGACTTCACGTTCACCAATTTTACGGTAAACCTGCACTCCTAGAGAATGATCTTGAATCGTCGGTAATTCATTTTGAATCGCACGAACAGTACAGTGAACTAAACTTTCTAGCCACTCGCCGTTAGCAAATCGACGCGCTTCTTCATGCTTAAACGTTAAAATACCATCGTGGTATGTCGCAAGGCCTGTTTCTTCTAGGTCGGTTAGTAACGTCCCTAGTTCTTTATAGCCTTGTTGCTTCTCACTGAGTTCAACATGCAATATTTGTTCTTTACGGCATGTTGTTGCAAGGTAATTAAGGGTTGCTAAACCTGGGCCTAATTCTAATGCGGAACTTGCCCAGCGCTGGCCTAGTTCCCATAACTGGTCGTTAAGTGATTCAGGCATTGGATTATCAGACAACTCACAGCGAGCACCAAAGATAGTGAGGTAATCTGTAATTTGAATACGGTCTTGAACTTGTTGTTGCTCACGGTCATTGGGGAATAACCAGCACATTTCATCACTGAAAGGTTCAATGACGTAGATAGGCCAATCAAAAGAACGGAAAACTTCATAAGCAGATAATAAACGGTGACGTAAACCACAACTTGCATTAAACCATACATCACGACTGTCTTGCTTTAATTGGTCGGCAAGTTGGTTAAGGCGTTGTCGAATTTGAGTGACATTAATGATGTCGGGAATAATGAAAAATTCAACAATAATGTTTCGTGGAATCAAAATAGAAGCGAGTCGATCGTATTGTTTTTGTTGTTTTTCTGTACCAATAAATACCATTTTATCGGCAGGTACTGCTTCGTCTAATAAGGGAGTGATCAGGCGAACTGGATCCTGATCAATAATACCAACGTGAGTAATCATAATAATCCTTAATGCGCCCGACATATTGGGCGTAATGTTGTGGTGCGCATTAAATAAAAGAAATGAAAAGGTAAGCGTGCGCAGCACATCTATAAGGTATGTATATGAGGTTTTTTAGTGTGAAATTCAAGTCAAATTTTATAGGCTAATTATTCTTATATAAATTGATAATGTTACATATGCATTTATTTTCTCTAATACTCTATTTTTAATCATTTTTTTTAGATAGCTAATGCGTTTTTTAAAAATACCACTGTAATTAGTGGTATTTTTTTTGTTGGAAACATAGTTATCAATAATAACTTACATACTCGGTGGTGTGGGGAGCTGTGAAGCTAACAGCCAAATCGCGAGCACGAAGAAGATTAATCCCATGAATTTATGCTGGTTATTACGGAATTTTTCATTCTTTAGTAATGATTGACCAAAAACCCCAATAGTTGTTACTAAAAATAGATTAAATAATAGTCCTAAAACATTAAGCAGTAACCCTAGAATCAGCATTTGTTCACCTGATGATGTTGCAACGTGGGTTGAAACAAATTGTGGTAGGAACAAAACAAAGAAAATTAATGCCTTAGGGTTGAGTAGGTTAGTAAATACTGCGCGACGATATAATGTTGATGCCATTTTATTAGAATGTTCTACTTCTTGAGGCGCATCATCTGGGTGAGTGCGCATACAATCCCAACCCATTTTTAATAAATACGCACCACCGACTAAGCGTAAAACATGCAATGCGATTGGGTTCATTGCAATCAGTGCTGACACCCCAAGTGCAGCTAAAATAGTTAGTAAAATACCGGATGTTGCATTACCTAAGCTGGCATAAATACCGACTTTACGACCGTAAGTTAAGCTTGAACTTGCAATAAGTAGCATGTCTGGTCCGGGAATAAGCAGTAAGGCGATCACAGCGGTAAGGTAAAGCGGTAATATATTTAAATCAATCATGGTAAAAACAACGTTGGAGTGCAGAAGACTATATTTTACACAATAAACAGTGACATTCTATGGGTTATAGTTAATAGCTGGTGTTTTTTGCTTCATTGTAGTGTTTATGTGTATTAATTGTCTGTTTTTGGTTGTTTGAACGTAAGCTAATTGGTTTTAGTGATGTTGTTTCTGAGGGGGAAGGGTCAGTAAGTATGAGGGATAATAAAAAAACTGATCACTAATGAGTGTCATCGAAACTCAAATGAAGTGACCAGTTAATGACTGTTTTTTAAACTATTCTGGTTGTTTTTTATTATGCTTTATTGCTGTGGAAATGAAATCGCTCCTGAAAGTAAGCTTTTAAATGTTCTTCCATGCTGTGGACTTTATTATCAATCGCTTCACATAAAACAGCATCGTTGTTCATTGCATTTACACGGTTAATCACCATTTCTTCAATGGCTGATTTTTGTGTCTCTGTTAGTTGTGGTTGAGTTGTCATTATTGTTTTTATCCTT
>SAMEA5043655__coassemble_96_pt1 | contig 20203 bp, 16 predicted proteins | sample SAMEA5043655__metabat2_low_PE_001 | metagenome-assembled genome bin SAMEA5043655 (sample SAMEA5043655) | Gadus morhua
ACGGTATCTTCACTGGTCTGGTTAAGCGCATAACAAGCATCACGGGTTATCTTGATGGCATACACACTGAGCAGCTCTGCGGTTGGTTGCGCTGTAAAAATATCATCAATACAGTAGCGGATAATGGTTTCAAGCCACACTAGTTGGTGTTGATTGTTGCTCGCGGGGAGTTGCACTAATCGGGGCAATTTATCGGTTGGAATTTCAACTAGCGCATAATCAACATTATGATTACGTTTGATTGTTACGGCTAAGTACGCGCAATGATGATGTAAACGCTGCACTAAATCAAAGGGTGCTGAATGTAGCGGTGTCGTATTCAGCTTATTGGGCAGTGATATCGTCGTAAGATGAGGCAGGATATGCTGCCTAAAATAGTTCTTGAGCCATTGTTGCTGCGGTGACTGGAGTTGATGTTCATCAAGTAGACAAATCCCCCGTTGTGCCATTTCAATTAGCAGTGCACGATAGATAACATCAAAAGTGTGTTGTGCTTGTAAGCTTCGTTGTTGGATCTGATCGAGCAACGATTGTTGTGGATGATGTTGATCTCGACAATGTAATAGTTGGCGTTTAATCTTTGCCACCCGCACTTTGTAAAATTCATCAGTATTATTGGCATAGATGCCCAAAAAATGGACTCGCTCTAGCAGCGGTACCGATTTATCCGCTGCTTCTTGTAATACTCGCTCATTAAATGCTAGCCAGCTAAGTTCTTTTTCAAGATAACGATTGTTGATGGTCATTCGGTGTCAATATCCTTGCCACTTTACAGCCATTAACGCGGAATATTAGGATAAATGGCATGGTAAAGCATGATGATTCGCGTTACATTGCTCTAGTGTATGCCATCTAATTGATTTAGCTAAGTGTTTCAATATCTATAGTTAAATCATCTGCTAACTGCTCTAATTGTTGCTGAATCATATTCTGGTTAATTTCTGTTGGCGTATGCAATTGAAATTCAGCCACAAAAATAGGATAGCCCCAGTTAGGTGCGCTGTGGGTCTCGGTTTTTAGTTTAGCAATGTTAATCCCAAGCTGAGTTAAATGCTGGGTGACTTCTTTAACGATGCCGCAGCGGTCATTGCCCGTAACAGTGAGTTGTTGAGCAACATAAGGGGTGGCGGTTTGAGTCTGATCTTCGACGATGTGGATTTGCAGCGCTTCAATGTCAGTTAATGCTTGGCGCAGTGACACAAAATGTTTATTGGCGACTTCCATTTGTATTATGCCTGCAAACTGACCACCAAGTTGACAGAGTGAACTGCTCACCCAATTAGCATGATGTAAATAAACGGTGTCAGAGAGTTGTTCTACAAGCCCTGGTTTGTCTTTACCAATAATGGTTACAATCAGTTGTTTCATCATGTCTTTCCTTGTCGTTATAACATTATGATGGCATCTATAAAGGTGGTTGTTTTTTAAGCATGGCTGCAAAGTGTGATTTAGCCAACCCAAATCATCATCATGCTGATCGCTGTCATAAATCTGTCATAAAATAGCAATACACTTTTAAGCGTATAAATAGGTTAGAGGTCATAATGGCAAACGCCAGCACATTATTAAGGAAAGAAAATCGTTTTCGCCGTGGTAAAGATAAATTAACGCGGGTTGGCGTAACAGCGGGTGGTATTTTTGTTTTGCTCACCTTGATGCTGATTTTCTTTTATTTGCTGTATGTGATCGTGCCTATTTTCTCATCAGTTTCTGTTACACCTAAACAGCATTTTTCATTACCCGTGACCAGTAAAACTGCGTTGTTAGGGGTTGATGACAGCAATACCATTGCTTACCGTTTTAGCCGTGATGGCAATGTCACCTTTGTTGATTTACAACCGCAATCTCACCAAGCAGCGGTGATCAAGCAGCAGACAATTATTACTGATCCTACAGCATACGCAGTGAGTTTGCCGCGTGATGGGATGGTGGTTTATGGCTCCAACCAAGGTCAGGTGACCGTTGTTAAGCCAGAGTTCGCACTGACTTTTGCTGATGCACATAAACAATTACAGCCTCATATTGAATTTCCTTTTGGTAAAGCGCCATTAACACTGGCACCTGCGGGAGAAGCGATCACGCAACTCGCTATTTCAGGGCGTGATGATCGCACTATCGTGGTCGGTAAAACCGCGACCAATCATCTTTATGGGTTGAGTTTATTATTGCCTGAAAATGTGGTTCAACGTGCTAATGGGTGGCAACAGCAGCAGTTTGTGATCGCAGATACTCCCGATAAAATTGATGATTTTCAATTAACCCCTGATGGTAAGACGTTATATTTGCTTAGTGGGTCAAATTTATATCTGTATAAGCTAACCCCCAAAACGGCTTTTCTGCGGAAAATTGAAAATATTGCCACTGGCAGCAGTACGCCTGTTTCAATTACCTTATTATCTGGCGCTAATTCGTTATTAATTACTAACTCTGATAATACTATTTCGCAATGGTTTGAAGTGGTTAAGCAAGGACAACGGCAATTAGTTAACGTAAGAACATTTACGTTTTCGGCGAGTCCTTTAGTGAAAATCGTCCCCGAATATTACCGTAAAGGCTTTTTTGCGATTCAACAAGACGGCACGACTTCGGCTTATTACACTGCCGAACGTAAGCTCATACATAAAGAAAAAGTCTTTACTAACGTACCCACTGATATTGCCATTTCACCGAAAGCAAACTTGCTAGTCACGCTTGATAATGGTCGTTGGCAAACTTACCAAGTGAAAAATGCCCATCCAGATATCGGCCTATCATCACTATTACAAAAAGTATGGTACGAAGGCTATGCAGAACCTGATTATGTGTGGCAATCAACTTCAGCCAGTGATGAGTTTGAACCAAAATTAAGTTTAGTCCCGATTGTATTTGGCACCCTTAAAGCGGCGATTTATTCGATGTTTTTTGCCATTCCTCTAGCACTTGCTGGGGCGATTTATACCGCTTACTTTATGTCAAATAAAGTCAGAAGAATCATTAAACCTACCGTTGAATTAATGGAAGCACTGCCAACGGTTATTTTAGGTTTTCTGGCTGGAGTATGGTTAGCACCGATTGTTGAACAATATTTGGCGGGGATTGCGCTGGGAATCGTGTTTTTACCGTTAAGCATTATTGTTGTCGGCTGGAGTTGGTCAATGCTGCCTGGGCAATGGCGGTCACGGGTGCCAAATGGTTTCCATATCGCCTTGTTAATTCCAGTGATTGTTATTGTGACGTATAGCTGTTTTGGATTAAGCCCGTGGATTGAAACCCAGTTTTTTAATGGTGATCTACAAGGGTATTTAAATAATCATTTAGGCATTGGGTATGATCAGCGTAATGCGTTAATTGTCGGTATCGCGATGGGATTTGCGGTTATCCCGACGATTTTTACCATTGCTGAGGATGCGATTTTCTCGGTGCCTGGGCATTTAACCAAAGGCTCGTTGGCATTAGGGGCGACGCAATGGCAAACCTTAACTAAGGTGGTGTTATTGACCGCCAGTCCCGGTATATTTTCTGCCATCATGATGGGGTTAGGGCGCGCGGTCGGTGAAACCATGATTGTACTAATGGCAACGGGTAATACCCCTGTTATGGATTGGAATTTACTCCAAGGGCTACGTACCTTAGCGGCAACCATTGCCATTGAAATGCCTGAATCAGAAGTCGGTAGCTCACATTATCGGGTGCTGTTCTTAGCCGCCTTTGTGCTGTTTGTGTTTACCTTTGTCTTTAATACGATTGCTGAAGTCGTTCGTCAACGATTACGCGAAAAATACAGTTCGTTATAAATAAGTGATACAGCAATGATTAAATGGTTTAAATCCGGTTCGCCATGGATTTGGTTAACAGCAGGTGCAGTTAGCTTAAGTTTGGTTGCCGTACTCGGTTTATTGTTATTAATTGGCTACAAAGGCTTGAGTTATTTTTGGCCGGCACCCGTGTACCAATTTGATGTCAATCTTAATGGTAAACATCAAGTCGTGATCGGTGAGCTTTATCAACGCACTATGGTTCCGGTGGATCAACTTGCGGATGCTGGTGTCGATGTTAGTCAATTTACTGAAAACAGTGTGCCGCGTTATTTAATTAAAACCGGTAATCGTGGTCAAGGCGCATTAGATTTTTTAACCGTATTACGCTCGCAAATTATCCATCAACAAGTGGCGAATAATATTGCGGTGGTTGATCGTGAAAGTAATGGCAAGTTTTATGGCTATCCCGTCAGTGTTATTGAAGGCGGCGAACCACAACCGTTATCGCAGTTACCTGCAGCGTTAGCCCAAGCTGATAAAGTACGTTCAGAATTACGCTCATTACAAAGTAACGAGATTGCCAATATTAACTGGCATTTAGAACGATTAAGAATTGAAAAAAGACGTTTGGAATTAAGCGGTAAGCTGACGGCTGTTGATGGTTTACGCATTGATCGTGAGCAAGCAAATTACAACACGATTTATAAGAATATTGAAAATAGACTGTTTGCGTTGCAAGGGCAATTAGATCATGACGCGTTAGTGTTACGCGATCAAAGTGGCAAAAATGTGACTATTCCGATGATGCAAGTGTTGGACATGTGGCAGCCCAATAATTTGTCGTGGTTTGAAAAAATGCAGCATTGGGGGCATCAGGTCTATAAGTTTTTAGCCGAAGCACCACGTGAAGCCAATACGGAAGGTGGCGTGTTTCCTGCCATCTTTGGTACGGTATTTATGGTGCTTTTAATGAGCGTGATGGTAACGCCATTAGGGGTACTTGCTGCGGTTTATTTACATGAATATGCCAGTAATAATCGTTTTACGAAACTGATTCGTATTGCTGTTATTAATCTTGCCGGTGTGCCATCGATTGTGTATGGCGTGTTTGGATTAGGTTTTTTTGTATACATGGTTGGCGGCACTATTGATGATGTGTTTTTCTCGGCGCAATTACCGACACCGACCTTTGGTACGCCAGGGATTTTATGGTCAGCACTGACGTTAGCTATCATGACATTACCTGTGGTGATTGTGTCAACCGAAGAAGGCTTAGCCCGTATTCCAAGTTCAGTGCGTAATGGCTCCTTAGCGTTAGGTGCAACCCAAGCCGAAACGTTATGGCGGATTGTATTGCCAATGGCAAGCCCTGCAATCATGACTGGACTTATTTTAGCTGTGGCGCGTGCGGCAGGTGAAGTTGCGCCATTGATGCTGGTGGGAGTGGTAAAAATGGCCCCGACATTACCGTTAGATATGCATTTTCCGTATGTACACTTAGATAGAAAATTCATGCACTTAGGTTATCATGTGTATGACGTTGCTTTTCAGAGCCCTAATGTTGAAGCGGCGCGCCCATTAGTGTACGCAACCTCATTTTTATTAGTAACAGTTATTATCAGTTTAAACTTAACGGCTATTGCTATACGTAATCACCTTCGGGAAAAATTCCGCGCTTTAGAGCTATAACCGTCAGTATCAATAACACGAGATCACCTATGTATAACGATCGTTCTCTCTTTACCGACCACTCACCAATGGGGTTATTTGAACCGTTGGATTTATCGTTATTGGCTGATGATAAAACCGCATTGTCGATAGAAGGTTTAAACCTCCATTATGGTAAGACGCAAGCCTTGTTTGATATCAACATGCGGGTTGCTAAAGGCCAAGTTACAGCATTTATTGGTCCTTCAGGTTGTGGTAAATCAACCTTGTTAAGCTGCATTAACCGTATGAATGATCTTATTGATGGCTGCCATATTGACGGTAAGGTCATGCTGCATGGTCAGAATGTGTATGATAATAATGTTGATGTTGCCGCTTTACGACGTCAAGTCGGGATGGTGTTTCAACGGCCTAATCCTTTTCCTAAATCAATTTATGAAAATGTGGTTTATGGACTGCGATTACAAGGGATCAGGGATCGACGAGTGCTTGATGATGCGGTTGAAAGCTCGTTACGCTCTGCGGCATTATGGGATGAGGTGAAAGGGCGTTTACATGAGAATGCATTTGGTCTTTCTGGCGGTCAACAACAGCGATTAGTGATTGCGCGTGCGATTGCAATTGAGCCTGAGATTTTGTTATTAGATGAGCCAACATCTGCGTTAGATCCGATTTCAACCTTAACCATTGAAGAGTTGATTAATGATCTAAAAGCAAAATATACCGTGATTATTGTCACCCATAATATGCAGCAAGCGGCGCGAGTCTCAGATCAAACCGCTTTTATGCATATGGGGGAATTAGTGGAATATACCAGTACCAATGATATATTTACCACTCCCAAAGAAAAACGTACTGAGGATTATATTACAGGGCGTTATGGTTAAGGATCGACAGCATGTTAAATACAATTAGCCTTGGCCGTCATATTTCTGGTCAGTTTAATCATGAATTAGAAAGTATTCGCACCCATGTGTTAGCCATGGGGGGCTTGGTTGAACAGCAGTTAGCTGACAGCCTAAAAGCATTACATAAACAAAATGAAGAATTAGCCAAACGGGTGATCAAAGACGATCATAAAGTTAATGCGATGGAAGTAGCGATTGATGAAGCTTGCACCCGTATCATTGCCAAACGTCAGCCAACAGCAAGTGATTTACGGTTAGTCATCGCGATCATTAAAACCATTACTGATTTAGAGCGAATTGGTGATGTTGCCGAGAGTATTGCGAAAGTTGCGTCGGAGAACTTTACCAATAAGCAATATAACTTATTAGTTTCACTTGAATCGTTAGGTCAGCATGCCGTACGTATGTTACATGAAACACTCGATGCGTTTGCGCGAATGGATGTAAAAGCGGCGATTGAAGTGTATCAAGAAGATGACCGTATTGATCGTGAATATGAAGCGATCATACGTCAATTAATGACTTATATGATGGAAGATCCTAATTCGATTCCTAACGTGATGAAAGTGATGTGGGCGGCGCGTTCAATTGAACGAGTTGGGGATCGTTGCCAAAATATTTGCGAATATATTATCTATTTTGTGCAAGGAAAAGATATTCGCCACACTAACCCTGAAGACATTAAAAATATGCTCTAGCAACAAATATTGCTTATGTTGTGGCAGTGCTAAAATGAACCTGCACCGTAAACATAAAAAGGGACGTGATGATCTATTGCTAGATAATACGTCCCGATTTAACCGCTGGTGGTTATTGTTATCACAGCTGAAGTTGAGCGATCACTGCTGCTATATTGGCTGCGCCCGTAATAGGGATCTCAAAATCATCAATATCAGCGCTACCCATATGCGCTTGTTTCGCCACTGTAATCATATGACTTGGACGGGTGGTTTTACCTGATAGGTGGATCTCATTAATGCCTGTTCGAGCAATGATTTCACGTACGTTATGACTATTAACGCCCGCGCCTGCCATAATCTTTAACCGCTGACCACAGTGTTGATGCATTTGGTTAATCATGCTAATACCGTCATAGGCATTAGCTTGTAAACCTGAGGTGAGAATACGTTCACAGCCCGCTGCCATAATCGTATCGAGTGCTGCCATTGGCTCAACACACTGATCAATCGCACGATGAAAGGTGACGCCCATTCCTTGTGCTTGCTTGACGAGACGAGTCACAATATCACTGTCGACTAAGCCATGTGGCGTTAATACGCCAATTACTACTCCCTGTAATCCTGCCTGTTTCGCCGCATAAATATCAGCCAGCATAATTTCTACATCTTCACTGCTAAATAAAAAGTCACCTTGGCGCGGACGGATCATCGCATAAACAGGAACGGTGGCATATTTAGCGGCAGCGTGCATAAATCCAGCGCTGGGTGTGAGCCCACCAAGTGCCAGTGATGAACATAGTTCGATACGGGTTGCACCACCTTGCTCGGCATAACGCAGTGATTCAAGGTTATCGATACAAACTTCGAGTTGAATAGTCATTGATTATTAACAATATTATAAAAGAGGGTGTTCAGTGTAGAAGATAATTGCAGGCGGGGCGAACAGTGGCAGTTGATAATGTGCGGTCGGTTGAAAATGAAATAAACGGCTAAACGAGAGATAAAAAAAGGGCCCGGTATATTCCGAGCCTCATTGTATTTTTATTTGAGCTGACTTTGGCTCTATGTAGCACTAATGCAATTCATAACACCGTGAGCATGGTGTTAGTAGGTAATTACTTCTTACCTAGGTCTGCAGTGTGCTCAGATAGGTAGTCTGCTACACCTTTTGGTGATGCATCCATACCTGCTTTACCTTCTTCCCACTGTGCAGGACATACTTCGCCGTGCTTCTGGTGGAAGTTCAATGCATCAACCATACGTAGCATTTCATCGATGTTACGACCTAGTGGTAGATCGTTAACTACTTGATGACGAACCATGCCGTCTTCATCGATAAGGAAAGAACCACGGAAAGCAACACCTGCTTCTGGATGCTCAACATCGTAAGCTTTACAGATTTCGTGCTTAATATCAGCAACTAGCGGGTATTTAACTTCACCGATACCGCCGTTTTCAACAGCAGTGTTACGCCATGCGTTGTGCGAGAACTGTGAATCAATTGAAACACCAATAATTTCTACACCCTTCGCTTGGAAATCTTCAAAGCGCTTATCAAAAGCAATTAGCTCTGATGGGCATACGAAAGTGAAGTCTAGTGGGTAGAAGAAAACTACCGCTTTTTTACCTTTAGTAAACTCTGCAAAGTTGAATGAATCAACAATTTCGCCGTTACCTAGAACAGCTGCAGCAGTAAAATCTGGTGCTTGACGACCTACTAGTACCATTTTGGTGCTCCTTGAATATTGGGGATTGCCAACCTTTTTAGGCGGGCTCCATACTTGGACGAGACAAACTATAGCTAAACTGTTAAATTGAAAAAAGCGGAATAAACAGATTGAAGTAATCGAAAAATACGATGAATAAATTTCCATCACTTAAACAGCTCCACTATTTAGTTACTCTATCGGAAACACATCATTTTGGCGAAGCGGCTAAACGATGTTTTGTGAGCCAGTCGACATTAAGTTCGGGTATTCAAAATCTTGAAGACTTACTTGACTGTCACCTCGTTGAGCGTGACACCAAGGCTAAAACCTTAGTTTTTACTTCAATGGGTGAGCAGGTTGTCGATAGAGCGCGAGAATTATTAGCGTGTAGTCGTGATTTAGTCGAGCTTTCTCGTTGCAGTGGGGATGTTATGGAAGGACCATTGCGGGTGGGTTGTATTCCAACTATTGCGCCTTTTTTATTATGTGGTTTAGTACAGCAAGTTAATCTCTTATATCCCAAACTCAATTTATTATTACGTGAAGATACCACGACTAATTTATTAGAAGCACTGCAGCATGGTGAAATGGATGTGTTGATTTTAGCGTTACCTGTCGATATTCATGGTATGTCGAGCAAGGTCGTTGGACGTGATGCATTTAAAATGGTGATCAGTAAAAATCAAGCAGCCTCGGTGACGGTGCCGTTGCATTATGCTGATTTGCCCGATAAATCAGTTTTCTTATTAGAGAAAGAGCATTGCTTAACTGAACATGCGGTATCTGCATGTAAATTAACCTCGAAAGAAAAAATCAATCCTTTTACGGCAACGAGTTTACATACTCTAGTACAAATGGTTGCTAATGGTTTAGGAACGACCTTTATTCCACAAATGGCGATTAAACACGGTATTTTAGAAAATCAAAATTTAGTTATTATTGAACCGCCAGGTCAGGATGCTTACCGTGAGATTGGTTTAGTATGGCGACCAACATCAAGCCGTACTGCTGTTTTTGAAAAGTTGGGTGATATTGTTAAAGATTTATTGTAAGTCGGTTTAATGGCTCGTGATGGTAATAAGAAGCCTGAAGTAATAATCATTAATTACACTGCAATTTTAGGGTAGTTATTATGGTTACTCAGGCTTTTTTGTGAGCGCTATATGGCTAATGGGTATTTTTAATGATTTTTAGTTGAATATATTGCCTATTTGTAAATAACTGGAAGATTATATTGTCGAGTGTTCTATCTATAACTCACTGTTTTGTTGGATAATTTTGTTTCTCATTGCAAAATAATGACTTTTTTATTTAGTCTTATTTAATGTTAATTGTTTTATTATTCTAATTATTGATGGTTAATTATTTTATTAATCATGCTGTTATAGGTAATTTGTATATTAGTATTTGTTTTAAACGGGTTTTTAAATAAATACCATTATAAGATTTTGTGTAATTTAATTACGTAACTACATACAAAAACCCCTTTTTTAATATAAATTCAAATTCCGAGTAAAGAGCTAATATTTTTATTAATTTGATATTTTGCATATTTCACTATTTACAGTAACTGTTTGATATTATTTGATTTGTATTTTTATGGTGAGTATCAAATAGCTGTTTTTTATTTGCATTCCAGCTATGGTTACGGCAACGTAAATATATGCTTCAAATGATTTAACAGGGAATCATTGCTTTTTTATTGATAAAAGTAGTGATTAAGTTACAAGCTGGAGGTGCATATGACAGACACAGCCATTCAAGCAAATGATCATACTCAGTTATTACTGCAGCATCCTCTGACGGAACAGCAACAACAGATTTTAACTGCAGATGCATTATCCTTTATTGCACGGTTAGTTGAACGATTTGCTGAGCGAGTACCGTTATTGTTAGAGGCGCGCGAACAGCAGCAATTAGCAATTGATCGCGGTCAACTCCCCGATTTTCTACCCGAAACTCGTGCTATCAGAGAAGCAGGGTGGAAAATACAAAACATTCCCCATGATTTACAAGATCGCCGTGTAGAAATTACCGGTCCTGTTGATCGTAAAATGGTGATTAATGCTCTAAATGCTAACGTAAAAGTGTTTATGGCTGATTTTGAAGATTCGTTTTCACCGTCGTGGAATGCGATTATTGAAGGTCACCAAAACTTACGTGATGCGGTTAATGGCACCATCAGTTATACCCACCCCAAAACGGGTAAACAATATCAACTTGATGATGATCCTGCGGTATTGATCTGCCGTGTGCGTGGTTTACATCTGATTGAAAAAAATATCTTGTGGAATGGCAACCCTATTCCTGGCGCATTACTTGATTTTGCCTTGTATTTTTATCTCAACCATCAAGCGTTATTAGCCAAAGGCAGTGGCCCTTATTTCTATTTACCGAAATTACAGTCTTATCGTGAAGCCGCATGGTGGAGTGATGTCTTTAGTTATACCGAAGATGAATTTGGTTTAACGCGCGGTACGATTAAAGCCACGGTATTGATTGAAACCTTGCCCGCGGCATTTGAGATGGATGAAATATTATTCAATCTTAAAGAACATATCGTTGGACTTAATTGTGGTCGTTGGGATTATATCTTTAGCTATATAAAAACCTTACGCAACTTCCCTGAATGTGTTTTGCCTGATCGCCAAGTAGTGACCATGGAAAAACCCTTCCTTAATGCTTATTCACGGTTATTAGTGCGTACCTGTCATCATCGTGGCGCATTAGCTATGGGCGGTATGGCGGCATTTATTCCATCTAAAGATCCCAAGCAACAAGCGTGGGTACTTAATAAAATTAAAACCGATAAAGCGCTTGAAGCCAATAATGGTCACGATGGTACATGGGTTGCCCATCCGGGGTTAGCTGATACTGCACGCGCTATTTTTGATGAGGTGCTTGATCAACGAGTGAATCAACTGGATGTGAGTCGTGAGCAAGATGCACCCATTACTGCAGCTGAATTATTAGCCCCTTGTGATGGTGAACGAACCGAAGCGGGTATGCGACATAATATTCGAGTGGCGGTGCAATATATTGAAGCATGGATCTCAGGTAATGGTTGTGTACCTATTTACGGCTTAATGGAAGATGCAGCAACAGCAGAAATTGCTCGAGCGTCAATTTGGCAATGGATAAAACATGGAAAAACCTTATCCAATGGTCAAGTGGTAACGAAAGCATTATTTACCCAAATGTTAACTCAAGAAATGCAAGTATTACAGCAAGAATTAGGCCAGGAGCGGATGGCAAAGGGGCGTTTTGATGAGGCAACCTATTTAATGTCGCATTTGGTTACTAGTGATGAATTAGACAATTTCTTAACCCTAAAAGGGTATGACTATTTAGTGTAGTAACGGACTAACGCCGATTGACTAGAGGGATATTATTATGACATTAACTCGCCAACAACAAATTGCAGCCCTAGAACAAGACTGGGCTGAAAACCCACGCTGGAAACACGTTAAGCGTACTTATACTGCCGAAGAAGTTGTTAATCTTCGTGGTTCATTTATTCCTGAGAATACCATTGCCCAACGTGGCGCTGATAAATTATGGGAATTGGTTAATGGTAGCGCTAAAAAGGGCTATGTTAATTGTCTTGGTGCCTTAACGGGTGGGCAAGCGGTTCAACAGGCAAAAGCGGGTATTGAAGCGATTTATTTATCTGGTTGGCAAGTTGCCGCTGATAATAATACCGCATCAGCAATGTACCCTGATCAGTCTTTATATCCAGTAGATTCAGTACCAGCAGTTGTAAAACGGATTAACAACTCTTTCCGTCGCGCCGATCAAATTCAATGGTCTAATGGTGGCTCGCCAGCCGAAGGGATTGATTATTTCTTGCCGATTGTCGCTGACGCAGAAGCGGGTTTTGGTGGCGTACTTAATGCGTATGAATTAATGCGTAATATGATTGAAGCTGGTGCGGCTGGGGTTCACTTTGAAGATCAATTAGCCTCAGTGAAAAAATGTGGTCACATGGGCGGTAAGGTCTTAGTCCCAACCCAAGAAGCGGTACAAAAGTTAGTGGCTGCACGTTTAGCGGCTGATGTTGCGGGAACGACAACGTTAGTTATTGCACGTACTGATGCTAATGCTGCGGATTTATTAACGTCAGATTGCGACCCATATGATAAAGACTTTATTCTTGGTGATCGCTCTGCCGAAGGTTTTTACCGCGTTCGGGCGGGTATCGATCAAGCGATTGCACGTGGTTTAGCCTATGCGCCTTATGCCGATTTAATCTGGTGTGAAACAGCTAAGCCATGCTTAGAAGAAGCACGTAAATTTGCTGAAGCGATTCATGAGCAATACCCTGATCAGTTATTGGCCTATAACTGTTCACCGTCGTTTAATTGGGAAAAGAACCTTGATGCTGAAACCATCGCTAAATTCCAACAAGAATTAGCGAATATGGGTTATAAGTACCAGTTTATTACGCTCGCGGGTATTCATAACATGTGGTTTAACATGTTTGAACTTGCTCATGCTTATGCGCAAGGTGAAGGGATGCGTCATTACGTTGAAAAAGTACAGCGTCCAGAGTTTGAAGCTGCAGATAAAGGCTATACCTTTGTTGCTCACCAACAAGAAGTGGGAACAGGCTACTTTGATACCATGACTAATACCATTCAAGGTGGTAATTCGTCAGTGACGGCATTGACAGGATCAACAGAAGAAGAACAGTTTAAATAAGCGTATTTGATACGGAATTTAAACTATCGGGGGGAGCGTAATGCTCCCTTTTTATTAGCGGTTATAAGCCACGTTCTATATCAAGATCACCAATCTCACCAATATCACCGAGGTCATCAAGGCCATCTTGTTCTTGCTCAACCGGATCCACTTCCTCTTGCATTTCAAGTAACGTCACGGCAATGGCGACAAAATCACTGTTAGTAATAATGCCCACCAATTGTTTATTCTCAACCACGGGCAAACAGCCAATTTGATGTTTGTGCATATACAGTGCCGCTTCTTTAAGACCAGCATGACTATCAACACTGAACACATCACGGTTCATACAATGTTCAAGTAAGGCTTCTAATGGTGAGTGGGAATGACTGACGATAACAGATTTTAAATTGGAGTCTTGCGCGGCGAGGACATCACGTTGAGAAATTAAACCTAATAAATGATGGTTATGATCAGTGATCGGTATATGACGAATTGACTGGGTTTGCATCATTTCTTTAGCATCAAATAAAGTGTCATTGCGTGATAGCGTGTATGGTTTTTGAGTCATCATATCGGCAACAGTAAACATAGCAATCTCCCGTTTTCATATAATAGTTAATTGTTTTTTTTGTTAATATCCTCTTTTGAATGTAGCGAATTATCGGCAATTATCCTATGACGGTGGTCATAAATTTCAAATGTCATAAACGATTAAACTTCATCTTTTATTGTTAAATAAAGACAGAGCAGATTGTTCGGCTCCGGTTTTGTTATGGAAAATACGCTTTAATTGCTTCGGGGTTTCGCATCTTTGGTGGAGTTAAGTATAATGCCCGCCTGCTGTTATTTAAGGCGTATTACGATGCAAGTTTCTGATTTTGATTTTGAGTTACCAGATGAGCTAATTGCTCGCTACCCACAACCTGAGCGTACCGCGAGTCGTTTGTTACATATGACGGGCAATACCGGTGAATTAGCACATAAAGGTTTTAAAGATGTGTTAGATCTGGTTGAGGCTGGAGATTTATTAGTTTTTAATAATACCCGTGTTATTCCTGCGCGTATGTATGGCCATAAAGCGTCTGGTGGTAAAATTGAAGTGTTAGTTGAGCGAATGTTGGATGATAAATCCATTCTTGCTCACGTGCGCGCATCTAAACCGCCAAAGCCTGGTATGGAATTGTTATTAGGTGAGCAGGGTGAGTTTTCTGCGGTAATGGTTGCTCGCCATGACGCACTATTTGAAATTCGTTTTAACAGTGATCAAACCGTCTTAGAAATTTTAGATCAGGTGGGGCATATGCCATTACCACCTTATATCGATCGTCCAGATGAAGATGCGGATAAAGAGCGCTACCAAACTGTTTATAATGCGAAGCCTGGTGCCGTTGCAGCACCGACTGCGGGCTTACATTTCGACGAAAAACTGATGGCTGATTTAAAAGCGAAGGGCGTTAATTTTGCTTTTGTTACTTTGCATGTCGGCGCGGGTACTTTCCAGCCAGTACGTGTGGATGATATTAACGATCATCACATGCACTCTGAATATGTTGAAGTACCGCAAGAGGTTGTGACTGCCGTTAATGAAACCCGTGCTAATGGCGGCCGTATTATTGCGGTTGGTACCACATCAGTGCGTTCACTTGAAAGTGCAGCACAAGATGCAATTAAGAAGGGTACTGAGCTAAAACCTTTTTTTGGTGATACCGAAATCTTTATTTTCCCTGGGTATCAATTCCAGCTCGTCGATGTGCTAATTACTAATTTCCACTTACCAGAATCAACCTTGATTATGTTAGTGAGTGCGTTTGCAAGTTATGAGTATACGATGAATGCATACCATCAAGCGGTTGCTAATCAATATCGTTTCTTTAGCTACGGCGATTCGATGTTTATTACTCGTAAAAATGTGTGATATTGATTACGTTAACACTTATTAAAAATTAAGTGTTTAGGCTGCTTTTTGTTACAATTGCAGCCTTTGTTGTCTCTGCTATATGATATAAATTTATTTATGTAGTATTTACAACATAATAAATGCTTTTTGCTCGATGTGATCATTACTATTATTGATGGTAATGCTGATGTTGTGAGCAGCGATGGTCGTTATTAACGGCCATTATTTTTGTGGCTGATCAGGCAATCGCCTGTGGGGCTTAATCCTGTAATGGGAATCTGTCAGATTGTTTCTCTGGCTTTTGGAGGTCTTGTGAAATTTGAATTAGATAAAACTCAAGGTCGCGCACGTCGCGGTCGTTTGCAGTTTGAACGCGGTACGGTGGAAACGCCAGCATTTATGCCAGTAGGTACTTACGGTACTGTTAAAGGCATGACACCTGAAGAAGTTGAACAAACGGGTGCACAAATCATTCTAGGTAACACGTTCCATTTATGGTTACGTCCTGGACAAGAAGTGATGAAGATGCACGGTGATTTGCATGACTTTATGCAATGGAAAGGCCCAATCTTAACCGATTCAGGCGGCTTCCAAGTATTTAGCTTAGGCGCATTACGTAAAATCACTGAAGAGGGTGTGCATTTCCGTAACCCTGTTAACGGTGACAAGATTTTCATGGACGCTGAAAAGTCGATGGAAATTCAAAAAGATCTTGGTTCTGATATTGTGATGATCTTTGACGAATGTACACCATACCCAGCGACTCACGACGAAGCTAAAAAGTCGATGGAAATGTCACTTCGTTGGGCTCAACGTAGCCGTAATCACTTTGATGAACTTGAAAACAAAAATGCCTTATTTGGTATTATTCAAGGCGGTGTGTACGAAGATCTACGTGATGTGTCTGTTGAAGGCCTAACCAAGATTGGTTTTGATGGTTATGCGGTTGGCGGTTTGGCTGTTGGTGAGCCAAAAGAAGATATGCACCGTATTCTTGAGCATACCTGTCCACAATTACCAGAAGACAAGCCTCGTTACCTTATGGGTGTAGGCAAGCCAGAAGATCTTGTTGAAGGCGTTCGTCGCGGTATCGACATGTTTGACTGTGTAATGCCGACGCGAAATGCGCGAAATGCACACCTGTTTGTGACTGGCGGTGTGATCAAGATCCGTAATGCGAAACATAAAACAGATACAACAACACTAGATCCTGAGTGTGACTGTTACACTTGTAAAAATTACTCAAAAGCGTATTTGTATCATCTAGATAAATGTAATGAAATTCTAGGTGCGCGCTTAAATACAATCCATAATTTACGTTACTACCAGCGTCTGATGGCAAGTATCCGTAAAGCGATTGACGAAGATCGTTTCGATGCATTTGTAGAAGAATTCTACGCGCGTCGTGACCGTGAAGTTCCACCATTACAAATTGTATAAATCATAATAAATCGAGGACGTTATAAATGAGCTTTTTTATCTCTCAAGCACATGCTGCAACTGAAGGTGCTGCTGCAGGCGGTTCACCGTACCAGTTATTCATTATGCTGGGTCTGTTTGCTGTAATTTTTTACTTCATGATTTACCGTCCACAAGCTAAGCGTGTTAAAGAACACAAAACGCTTATGACTTCGATGAGTAAAGGCGATGAAGTAATGACTAACGGTGGTCTTCTAGGCCGTATTACTAAGTCATCATCTGAAAGTGATTACATCGTTCTTGCGCTAAACGACAATACTGAAGTAACTATCAAAAAAGACTTCATTACTGCTGTTTTGCCAAAAGGCACAATGAAGTCTCTATAAGACTATAAAAAAACATTCGCTTTGAAGGATCATAGCAGTGCTTAACCGATACCCTCTGTGGAAGAACTTATTAGTGTTGTTCGCACTAATCATAGGTTTGCTTTATGCACTTCCCAACGTATACGGTGAAGATCCAGCGATTCAAATAACTGGGGCGCGTGGCGCCTCAGTTACTATGAACGCTCTGGATACTGTCACCGAAGATTTAAAAAAGAACAATATCTCCTATAAGTCAGTGGTATTTGAAAAAGGCTCAATACTGGTCCGCTTCAAAGATACTGATACTCAAATCAGCGCTCGCGATATTCTTAATAGTGAATTAGGTGACAAATATATTGTTGCACTCAATCTCGCACCCTTAACACCTTCTTGGTTAGAAGCCATTGGGGCAACTCCCATGAAGCTCGGCTTAGACTTGCGTGGTGGGGTTCATTTCTTAATGGAAGTGGACATGGATGCGGCGATGGAAAAACTATTAGGTCAGCAAGAAGAAACCTTTAGAGCTGAACTACGCCAAGATAAAATTCGTTATCGCGCCATTGATAAAAGTAAAGAAACGGTCTCTGTACGTTTACGTGATGCCGCTCAATTAGAGCAAGCCAAAGCGTTATTAGAGCCTCTTCATCCCGATATGATCTTTACTGAAAATGAAGCGAAAGGACGTTTTGTATTAATCGCGAGTTACTCTGAAGCCCGTCTTCAAGAAATCCGTAACTATGCGGTTGAGCAAAACATTACTATTTTACGTAACCGTGTTAATGAATTAGGCGTTGCCGAACCATTAGTACAGCGTCAGGGCGCTAACCGCATTGTGGTTGAGCTACCGGGTGTTCAAGATACGGCGCGCGCTAAAGAAATTTTAGGTGCAACCGCAACCCTTGAGTTCCGTGAAGTCGATAGTAGTGCTGATCTTGCGGCAGCTGCTGCGGGTCGAGTACCTGCGGGTAGTGAAATCAAGATGACCCGTGATGGTCGTCCTGCGGTATTGAAAAAGCGCGTTATTCTTGCGGGTTCTCATATTACAGATGCAACCTCAAGTGCTGATGAATATGGACGTCCTCAAGTGAATATTTCGCTTGATACCGAAGGCGGTAGCAAAATGACGGCGTTCTCACGTAATAATGTCGGCAAATTAATGGCGACCGTATTTACTGAGTACAAAGACAGCGGCAATCGTAGCTCTGAAGGTAAAGTCATTCTTGAAAAGCATGAAGAAGTGATCAACCAAGCGACCATTCAAACGGCACTTGGACGTGACTTCCGCATTACAGGTATTGATTCACAGTCAGAAGCACATAACCTTGCTCTATTGTTACGTGCAGGTGCGTTGATTGCGCCTATTTCGATTGTTGAAGAACGCACCATTGGTCCATCTATGGGTCAACAAAATATCGATATGGGTATTCAGGCGTGTATCTGGGGCATGGTGGCAGTAATGCTATTTACCTTATTGTACTACCGTGGTTTTGGCTTGATTGCCAACTTAGCATTAATGATGAATCTAGTATTGATTATTGGTGTGATGTCGATGATCCCTGGTGCAACTATGACCTTGCCTGGTATTGCAGGTATTGTGTTAACCGTTGGTATGGCCGTTGATGCTAACGTGCTTATCTTTGAGCGTATACGTGAAGAATTACGTGACGGTCGAAGTCCGCAGCACGCTATTCAACAAGGTTATGCCAATGCGTTCAGTACCATTGCTGATGCCAATATCACTACCTTAATGACCGCAATTATTTTGTTTGCTGTTGGTACTGGTGCAATTAAAGGCTTTGCGGTGACATTATCGATCGGTATTTTGACTTCGATGTTTACTGCTATTGTTGGTACTCGTGCTGTGGTTAACTTAGTCTATGGCGGTAAACGCGTAGATAAGTTGTCAATTTAGGAGGACGCATAAATGAAACAATTATTGAATACAGATAAAGTTACCGACTTTATGCGTTGGTCAAAGTTAGCGTTTATTTTATCGTTAATAATGATTACAGCTTCTATTGCGACAATATCAACCAAAGGTTTGAACTGGGGCTTAGACTTTACCGGCGGTACGCTGATTGAAGTGAGCTTTAAGGAACCTGCGAACTTACCATTAATTCGTGAGTCATTGGCAACATCGGGCTTTGGCGATGCGATAGTGCAGAACTTTGGTACAGCGCGTGACGTGATGGTTCGTTTGCAACCGCGTGATGGTATTAAAGGTGAAATACTGGGTAACCAGATCATTGAGGCTTTAAAAACCGGAACCGGTCAACAAGTTGAAATGCGTCGGGTTGAGTTTGTAGGACCCAATGTCGGTGATGAACTAGCGGAAGCGGGTGGATTGGCAATTTTAATTGCACTACTTTGTATTCTGCTTTATGTCTCTATGCGTTTTGAATGGCGTCTAGCCGCGGGTGCGGTGTTGTCATTGGCACACGATATTATCATTACCGTTGGTGTCTTTGCGATATTACAAATTGAAGTTGATTTAACTATTGTGGCTGCATTGCTAACGGTAGTCGGTTATTCACTTAACGATACCATCGTAGTGTTTGACCGGATTAGAGAAAACTTCCGTAAGATGCGTAAACAAACCGCTGAAGAAATTATGAATTGTTCGCTTTCTCAAACATTAAGCCGAACATTAATTACTTCTAGTACCACCTTGTTTGTTGTGATTGCCTTGTTCTTAAAAGGCGGTGCGATGATTCAAGGTTTTGCATTAGCTTTATTGCTGGGTATTACCATCGGTACGTATTCTTCAATCTATGTGGCATCAGCGTTAGCGCTTAAATTGGGTATCACCCGTGAGCACTTAATGCCAACGCCACTAGATAAAGAAGGTGAAGAAATTGATGCGATGCCATAGCAGTAAGTAGCGTCTATTTGTTACCAAGTACACTATGGTGCAAATAATAATATAAATAATGCGGAGTCTTCGGGCTCCGTTTTTTTGCGTTAATTTTAAGTTTTCTATTGTTATTTTCTAGTGTGGGCAGACGAGCGAACAAGGTAATACCAATTACAATAAGTTGTTAACTTCATTTAATGTTCTTGATCGTCATTCCCTACAGTGAATGCCCGTGAGGGCGATAGGCAATTGAATGCTTTTCAAAGATGACCACTTAATTAAT
>SAMEA5043655__coassemble_97_pt1 | contig 19962 bp, 22 predicted proteins | sample SAMEA5043655__metabat2_low_PE_001 | metagenome-assembled genome bin SAMEA5043655 (sample SAMEA5043655) | Gadus morhua
GCAAACCTCTAATATGGCAAGCGAATCAGAAGAAACACCACCGCCACATTATTAAATAGAGGTTCGAGGTTCGAGGTTCGAGGTTCGACAAGATAAAAACAAAAAAGGAAGCCGAGGCTTCCTTTTTTATGACCGCAATAAATGCGATTAGTGAGAACAGCCGCAGCCGCCCTTACCTTCACCACCGCAACAACCTTCGTCGTTACCGTGATCATGGTCGCCGCCACAGCAATCATCATCACCGTGATCGCCACAACCGCCTTCACCACCACAACAACCGCCACCTTGGTGTAGGTGACCGTGTTCGATTTCTTCTTCAGTTGCAGCACGTACAGCAACAACTTCAACGTCAAAACCTAGTGTTTGACCTGCAAGCATATGGTTACCATCAACAACAACTTCGTCGCCGTCAACTTCAGTTACTTCTACAGGGATTGGACCTTGATCAGTATCTGCTAGGAAACGCATACCAACAGTGATTTCATCAACACCTTGGAATACATTTGCAGGAACACGCTGAACCATTTCGTCCATGTGCTCACCATAAGCTTCTTCAGGAGCAACAGTGATTTCAAACTTGTCACCTGCCACGTGGCCTTCAAGCGCTTTTTCCAGACCAGGAATAAGGTTGTTATGACCGTGTAGGTAATCAAGAGGAACTTCAACTGTTGATTGATCGACAACGATACCTTCTTCAGTTTTCACTTGGTAAGCTAAGCTTACTACTGTGTCTTTAGCGACTTTCATGTTAACTCCAAAATTTAAGCTTGGGGTGATAGTTTTTGTTCCCATATCATACAGGATAATACCATTGAGATGCCATTATCACATTAGTCTGGTTTAAAAATCCCTATCACTTGTTGTTTGGTTGTCGAAGAAAGCTGTTCGCTCTCTGTCACTGATTGCGGTAAACGTGTATCAAGATGCTGGCATTCGACACATTCGATATGCTCAACATCATTTTGCTGCCACCAGCGTAACGTATCTAGTGCTTGGCAGTTAGGACAGATTGCCCCTGCAATAAATCGTTTTTTGACCATCCTTAATCGCTCCTTGATTAATCCCAACCTTGATGGCGTTGTTGTTCACCACGCATTTCACGATCAAAAATATCTTCCAGCTCTTTACGGGCTTCTTTTTGTCGTGAGGCTAAGTTAACCTCTTCACTATGTTGGGGTAGCAGATCCCGCAATGCTTGGCTGTCTATTTTACGAAAATGCGCCTGAGCACGATTCGCTTTATAGGGATGCATGCCTAAAGATATGAGGGCTTGGCGACCTAAATCAAGGGCACCTTCAAATGTTTCACGTGAAAAACATTCCACCCCATGGCTCAATAACTGGTGTGCTTCAACCCGACTTCGTGCGCGCGCCATTAATTTCAATTGCGGAAAATGTTGTTGGCAAAGGGTCACCACTTCCATCACTTCAGTGGGATCATCGGTACAGATAATCAAGGCCTCGGCATTATCAGCCCCAGCGGAACGTAATAGATCCAATTGGGTCGCATCGCCGTAATACACTTTATAGCCAAATTTACGTAAAAATCGAATCTGGCTCGGATCGCGCTCTAATACTGTCACCCTAATTTTATTGGCGAACAGTAACCGCCCAACGACCTGCCCAAAGCGTCCAAAGCCAGTAATAATTACTCGTGGTTGGCGATCAATCACATCCGATGGCAGTTGATGCTCATCTTCCGCTTTAAAACTACGCACGTACCAACGTTTTTGTAATTGTAAAATTAATGGCGTGGTCATCATCGATAAACTCACCACCACTAATAATAGCGGTGCGAGTTCCCCAGCTAATAATCCCCCCGCCTTGGCCGCAGTAAACAATACAAACGCAAACTCACCACCTTGGCTTAAAATTGCCGCCATCTGGCTGCGTGATTTTGCCCCCACACCAAATAAGCGAGCTAACAGATACAACACCCCAGCTTTAATCGCCACCAACGCAATTACAACCGTTAAAATTTGGAGAGGGTATTGCCATAACAATCCCAGATTGACCGCCATTCCCACCGAGATAAAAAACAATCCCAGCAATAAGCCTTTAAACGGTTCAATTGCGATTTCAAGCTCATGCCGATATTCACTTTCTGCCAATAATACCCCAGCGAGAAAAGCACCTAATGCCATTGATAAACCAATCATCTGCATGATTAAGGCAATACCAACCACCAGCAATAATGCCGCGACATTAAACAGTTCACGGACACCACTCATCACCACATAACGAAACAGCGGCCGTAATAAAAAATGTCCTGCCGCTAAGAACGTCACAATACCGCCCAGCATCCATACACCATCAAGCCAACTACCGCCGGCATTACCGGCTAATAATGGCAACAGTGCTAACATCGGGATCACCGCAATATCTTGAAACAGCAACACCGCAAAGCTCGATTGACCGGTTTCACTGCCACTTAATTGCTGCTCGTCTATTACCCGTAATGCAATCGCGGTTGACGATAACGCCAACCCCATGCCGATAACAATCGCATCTCGCCAACCAAGCGCGGGGAAAAATCGGCTACAGCCAACAGCAATAATCGCGATAACAATGCTAGTGATCACCACTTGGCTACCACCTAACCCTAAAATCGGTTTTCGCATTTGCCACAATTTTTTCGGGTTCAGTTCCAAACCTATAAGGAACAGCAACAACACCACGCCAAATTCAGAGAAGTGTAAAATGGCATCCACATCGGATATTAGCCCCAGTCCCCATGGACCAATGCCTATCCCTGCAATTAAATACCCTAGCACCGACCCTAATCCCAATCGCTGTGCTAACGGTACTGCAATGATGGCTGCGCCTAAAAACACCACCATCACCAGTAAAAAGTCATTATTCATACTTATCTCCTGCGACTAAGGGTAATAGCGGTTCACATTGATGCGGAGAAACTAACCACTCATGGTATTTTTTCGCATGCTGTTGCCGTTCAACAGCAGGAATACGTCGCGCCCAATGCAGCACTAATGGCGGCAACCATTGCATACGACAAAGATCGGCGCACAATTCAAACGGTTTTAAAATGTCATCAATACTGCAACGGTTATAACCATCAACGCTATAAGCCTCTGCCGCACCACCGGTGGTGATCACTGAACGCCAATACTTACCTTCAGTTGCCTTCCCCTCCCCATGCGCAAAGCCTTTACTTAATACCCTATCAAGCCACTCTTTGAGTAATGCCGGACAAGAATACATATACAATGGGTGCTGAAAGATAATCACATCATGCGCAACCACTAATGCCCGTTCTGCGACTTCATCAATAAAAAAATCAGGATAGGTGGCATACAGATCGTGGATAGTGACATGAGATAAATGTTTTATTTCGCTTAATAATGCCAGATTAGCTACTGATTCTTGAGGATCAGGATGCGCAAAGATAATTAATATTTTCAAATCGGTCATACTGTCCTTTGCACATCATCTAATGAACTTAATAACGCAATGACAAACTATTGCGCCACTCAATTGTTAACCATCATACCTAATTGTTACTTAATATGATCGTTTAGTTGGTATTTCTATTTTAATCAGACTGATATCACGGCAGTGCTAGCGCAAGGTTAACTGGGTGTCAGGTTAGCCACTGGTTCAAGTTTGAGTTAGACTCCGACCATGATTCCAGTTTAATTTTGTGGAGCGGGCACGTCCCCGGCGCTATCGATGATTATCTTTTCAGATATCCAACTTCTACGTGGTGGTAAAGTTCTGCTTGAAAATGCCACTGCCACCATTAACCCAGGGGACAAAGTCGGTCTGGTGGGTAAAAATGGATGTGGTAAATCCACCCTATTTGCCTTACTCAAAAATGAACTCAGCTTAGATGGTGGTAATTGTCAGTTTCCAAGTAATTGGGAATTAGCCTGGGTTGCCCAAGAAACACCGGCACTAGAACGTGCCGCTATTGAATATGTGATTGATGGCGATCGCGAGTACCGCGAACTTGAACGTCAATTAATTGCAGCAGAACTGGCTGATAACGGCAATAAAGTTGCTGAACTGCATGGCAAGATAGATACCATTGGCGGCTATAGCATTAATGCTCGTGCAGCGGAATTACTCAATGGTTTAGGCTTTTCACAACATCAAATGCAGTGGAATTTAACTCAGTTCTCTGGTGGTTGGCGGATGCGTTTAAACCTTGCCCAAGCATTGCTATGCCGTTCTGATCTGTTATTACTCGATGAGCCAACCAACCACTTAGATCTTGATGCGGTGATGTGGCTTGAAAAATGGCTACAAAGCTATCGTGGCACTCTCGTACTGATTTCTCATGACCGTGATTTCTTAGATCCTGTCATCAATCGCATTATTCACGTTGAAAACCAAACCATGAACAGTTACACCGGTAACTACTCATCATTTGAAGTTCAACGCGCAGAGAAATTAGTTCTTCAACAAGCAATGTTTCAAAAGCAGCAGAAACAAGTGACGCACATGCAGTCATATATCGAACGCTTTCGTTACAAAGCCAGTAAAGCACGCCAAGCTCAAAGTCGTATTAAAGCCTTAGAACGAATGGAAAAAGTACTGCCAGCACAGCTGGATAATCCTTTTACGTTTGAATTCCGTGAGCCAAGTGCGCTACCTAATCCTATTTTAATGATGGATCATGTTGCCGCTGGTTATGATGATTTACTGATTTTAGAAAAGATCCGCTTAAACCTCGTTCCTGGGAGTCGAATTGGCTTACTGGGCCGTAATGGTGCAGGTAAATCAACCTTGATTAAAATGCTTGCTGGCGACTTACCTGCCAAAGCGGGTGAAATGGCGTTCTCACAAGGGGTTAAAATTGGTTACTTTGCTCAACACCAATTAGAAACGTTATACCTTGATGACACCCCAATTCAACACATGGCACGCATTGCACCTAATTCGACCGAGCAACAGTTACGTGATTACCTAGGTAGCTTTGGCTTTCTTGGCGATAAAGCGTTAGAAAAAGTCGGTCCGTTTTCTGGCGGTGAAAAAGCACGGTTAGTGCTAGCGTTAATTGTTTGGCAACGCCCTAACCTATTGTTACTCGATGAGCCAACTAACCACCTTGATTTGGATATGCGTCAAGCGCTGACCTTTGCATTACAATCTTATGAAGGTGCAATGGTTATTGTTAGTCACGACCGTTACTTACTCCGTGCGACCACCGATGATTTATATTTGGTTCATGATCGCCAAGTGGTGCCTTTTGATGGTGACTTAGATGATTACCACAAGTGGCTAACTGAGCAACAGCGTAATGAGCGCCGTGAACAACAAGCAGCAAAACCAGACACCAATAAAGATAACAGTGCAGCTTCACGTAAAGAACAAAAGCGGTTAGATGCTGAATTCCGTAAATTAACCGCACCGATTCGTAAAGAGATCACTAAGCTTGAAAAACAAATGGATAAGCTTAATGACATTATTACCGCTGCAGAAACTGCATTAAGTGATAGCAGCATTTACGAACCAGAAAATAAAACGCAGATGAATGAACAGCTCAAACTTCAAGGTAACGCTAAATCCGATCTTGAAGACATTGAAGTGGCGTGGATGGAACTGCAAGAACAGTTAGAAGAAATGGAAAGCCAGCTTAACGCTGAGTGATCATTTAACGCCGTAGTGATATTTTTTATGACTACGGCGTTATTGTTTCTACGTATTGCTTCGACGTTTTTATTTGAATCAAGGACATCATATGCAGCCATTCACTGCCGCGAACGGATTAGGTAACCCCCACCTGCAAACCTTATTACCACGATTTATTCGCCGCCAACCTCTCTTTACCCCCATCACTCAACGTCTTGAAATGCCTGATGGCGATTTTATTGATCTTGCATGGACAGAGCAGCCCGACCTAACTAACCATCACCAACCATTGATGATTTTATTACATGGCTTAGAAGGCAGCTTTAATAGCCCGTATGCTAATGGCTTATTAATGGCGGCCAAACAGCAAGGCTGGCTGGGGGTGATGATGCATTTTCGAGGCTGCAGCGGTGAATTAAATCGCCATCCGCAAAGCTATCATTCTGGTGAAACCAATGATGTGCGCTTTTTTATTCAGTGGCTACGCCAACAATTTCCACAGCGACCATTTATGGCGGTTGGTGTCTCTCTGGGTGGTAATGTTTTAATTAATTACTTAGCTAACTACCCTGATAATAGCGAACTCATTGCCGCTCAAGCTATTTCACCGCCACTTAATTTAGCCTCATGCTCTGATCGTATTCAGCAAGGGTTCTCACGCGTTTATCAGCATTATTTACTGACATCACTCAAACGCACCATTGCTCAAAAAATTGACCGTCAGCCACATACTATGCCAATTAACCACCAGCAATTAGCGTCAATTAGCAGTGTCTGGCAATTTGACCAAGCGGTAACCGCACCACTGCATGGTTTTAAGGATGCAGATGATTACTACCACCACTGTAGTGGCTTACTGCAACTAACAAAGATCACGCAACCCTTGCGGATAATTCATGCTCAAGATGATCCCTTTATGTGTCGTGATGTCATTCCTCAGCAGCCCTTACCCACTAACATTCGTTATGATTTATCTGCGACAGGGGGGCATGTTGGTTTTATTAATGGCAGTTTACTCAAACCACAATTTTGGTTAGAACACACTGTGCCAATGTGGTTTCAGCAGCAATTACAACGGTAGCCATTAAGAGCATTGTCTAATGACGACGTTTCTTTTCGATCACGTTTAAGAATATACTGCGACTATTGTTTTATTAGTCATTTAAGAAGTTGTAATGATTATTCCTTGGCAAGACATCGCCCCAGAAACACTAACCAACCTTATTGAACAGTTCATTTTGCGCGAAGGCACCGATTATGGCGAAGTAGAAATCAGCCTTAGTGATAAAGTCGCTTATGTTCGTCGTCAACTGCAAACTGGTGATGCGGTGATTGTTTTCTCTGAATTACATGAATCAGTCGATATTAAACTGCGTAATCAGTTATAAAAAACCAGCACCAATATTTATCACCACTAAAACTCGCCTTCGCTAGCATTTTTATCACTCAAAACCGACATTTACGCAAACTTGTAGTAACATTTATTACTGTTATTTTTTGTTATTAAACATCTAGTCATCACTACAAGGTGAGTTATGTCGGTCAAACACCCTATTATTGCAGTCACTGGTTCATCAGGTGCAGGAACTACCACCACCTCTGAAGCCTTTCGCAAGATGTTTAACATGATGGACATCAACGCTGCATGGCTAGAAGGTGATAGCTTCCACCGCTTTACCCGCCCCGAAATGGATTGTGAAATCCGTAAAGCCAAAGAGCAAGGTCGCCATATCAGCTATTTTGGCGCTGAAGCCAATGACTTTGAACAACTAGCCCACTTTTTCAATCAATATGCACAAGATGGCAGCGGTAAATTTCGCCGTTATCTGCACACCTTTGATGAAGCAGTACCTTATAATCAAATGCCCGGCACCTTTACCCCTTGGCAACAATTAGCTGAAAATACCGATGTATTATTTTATGAGGGGTTACATGGCGGAGTGGTTGATGGTGAAACCAATGCTGCGCAACATGTTGATTTACTTATCGGCATGGTACCGATTGTTAACTTAGAATGGATCCAAAAGATTATTCGCGACACTCGCGACCGCGGCCATTCTCGAGAAGCGGTAATGGAGTCGATTGTACGTTCAATGGATGACTACCTAAATTACATCACCCCACAGTTTTCTCGAACCCATATTAACTTTCAACGCGTCCCTACCGTTGATACCTCAAACCCTGTTAGCGCCAAAGGTATTCCAAGTTTAGATGAAAGCTTTGTCGTGATCCGCTTTCGAGGGTTAAAAAATGTCGACTTCCCTCATCTACTGGCAATGATTCAAGGTTCATTTATGTCACGCCATAATACTCTTGTTGTCCCTGGCGGAAAGATGAGTTTTGCGATGGAGTTAATTATGCGGCCGCTACTCGAACAATTGATTGAAAATGGCAAAATAGCTTAATGCTTACTGCTTACTGCTTACTAGATAAATTTACGGTTACTGGTGTAATTAACGGTTACTGGTGTAATTAACGGTCGCTAATATCAGCAACCGTTAGTGATAATTATATTATGCCGCCACAATTTCATAGCTGTGACTAAGCTCAACCCCTTTACCCAGCATTAAACATACTGAACAGTATTTTTCAAGAGAATCAACGACTACCTTACTCACCAACTCATCATCTAAAGCATTACCGGTAACGACAAAGTGTAAATTTGCACTGGTGAAGATTCGTGGTGCCTGTTCACGACGCTCAGCAGAGATATTGACCTCACAAGCAGTGATCTGCTGCTGTAAATCCTGCAATCCACTGACAACATCAACCGAACTACACCCCCCCGCAGCCATTAACACCAATTCCATTGGGCTCGGCGCTTTTTCACCACCATTACCATCTAAAACAATACTATGACCAGATGATGACTGACCCACAAAGGTCATATTTTCAACCCACTTTACGCGTGACTGCATGTTTATCTCCTTGAGCTATATTATTCAGACATTAACACTATTTTTGTTGATAATCTCATCAATGTAAACGTTATTTATTCTGCACAATGCTAATTATGTTGCATATTTAAAGAGGTAAAATTGCCTAACTAAACCTTACTGAAATGCGACTTTTGGTAACTAAGTCACAACGATGTGATCATGTGCACACTTATCTCTCATAAATGAGCAAGTCAGCGAGATCAATATCAAGAAAAAACCGCAAAAAAAGGATACACTCTTAGGTAAGTTCAAGTTAGCTTGCAGCCCAGCAGCTGAGTGAATAACCCTGCCAGCAAACAGTTTTGTTGAGTTATCGCCACAAAACATATTGTTGGGCAACACATGCAGAGGAAGTTAGTAATATGGTTCCAGGTAAACCGCAAACAGATCCAACTTTAGAGTGGTTTCTTTCCCATTGTCACATTCACAAATATCCATCAAAGAGCACGTTAATTCACGCAGGTGAAAAAGCAGAAACTTTGTATTACATCGTGAAGGGTTCTGTTGCTGTATTAATCAAGGATGAAGAAGGTAAGGAGATGATCCTTTCTTACCTAAACCAGGGTGACTTTATTGGTGAACTCGGCTTGTTCGAAGAAGACCAAGAACGTACAGCTTGGGTTCGAGCAAAAAGCCCTTGTGAAGTTGCAGAGATTTCATTTAAGAAATTCCGTCAGTTAATTCAAGTTAACCCAGATATTCTAATGCGTCTATCTGCTCAAATGGCATGTCGTTTACAAGTGACAAGTCAAAAAGTAGGTGATCTTGCATTCCTTGACGTAACTGGTCGTATTGCACAGACATTACTTAATCTTGCAAAACAACCCGATGCAATGACACACCCAGACGGTATGCAAATTAAGATCACTCGTCAAGAAATTGGCCAGATCGTAGGTTGTTCTCGCGAAACTGTGGGTCGTATTTTGAAAATGCTGGAAGAGCAAAATCTTATTTCTGCTCACGGCAAAACTATTGTGGTTTACGGCACTCGCTAATTATTTAGCCTCCCGTCAATCACCGATGAAACCGCAGCTTATGCCTGCGGTTTTTTTTGTTCTTAATCTTCTCAAACTATCATCGCGGGCAAGCATTGATGGCGTTAGTATTACTGTTAAATTTTGATTTGTAATCGCCTCTATTCATGCTACATTTTGCTCACAAATGGATTTCTACCTCAATGATGGTCAATATGGATATTGAACGCTTTTCCGCTAATAGTTATACCACCGTACCTGGAGTGTTAACTAACCAACCAACAACCATTGAAATGACAGGGTTCAGTGATAGCCGTTGCTACCTTGAACAACAAACTGGCTTACGTCGCTGTCCAGCCGACGAATCTGGTGTTTGGGCTTCACCATTAGATAATTAATCAGCCAGACCAACAGCACTTATTACTAGGTGCTGTTTTTATTACTTCATTGATCGCCACCAAAACCCTCATTAGCGATACGTACTTTCAAATATTTTATCTGCGGATGCGATAACGAACCCAGTATATAATTCACCGTTTGATTGTGGATAGCGTTTAGCAAACTCATAAAATCCCCCCGGAACATTATGGACACCATCACGAAAACTCACCCCAACCTCATCCGCCATAGTGGCTGATTGTTCCAACATCACCGCCGGATCACCTTTTATTTCCCCACCAGCTTGATTGATCACAAACTGATTATGGCGTAATAAATGGTTTACCTCCTCTAGACAAGTAAATTGTTCTAACTGATTAATACTGACCGTAAAATGATTAGCACCAAAGCCATGGGCTGCTACCCATGCCGCATACTCATTTTCAGCGACTAAAAATTGATAGGTTGCAAAATCAAGTTCCCATGGTCGACCGCCATGAATAAAACCAGGCTGGCGAAAATAATCATCATCAACCTGATCCAACAAGCTACGCACAGCAAGTTGTAATTCAGCCGAACAGCCACCTAACTGTAATTCACTAATAAAGACTTTAGGTAGCAAAGGATTAGGATGCATAAAATATTCAGCATACAATTTTTTAGCACTAAAATGATATTTGTCTTGCGGTTGATACCCCAATGCAATAAACGGTGCGGCAACAACCGCAAGCCCACACTTTGGCAACCCGAAAGTCCGTAGTGCAATATGATCATTTAATAAGGTGGCATCTTCGGTTAATAATCGCTGAATTTGCGCTGCTGAAGGGCATAATCGCTGACTATAATCGTGCCATAAACCATCAAAAAGTTGTGTAATAGATTCCATAACCGACCTACTAATTTAAAGCATAATTACTTTATAGATCTTAGTTCAAGCTCACACCTGGCGCTAATTGAAACGGTAATTGTAATTGCTCTGCCTCAATCGATGCCATTGGATAGGCACAATAATCAGCCGCATAATAAGCACTCGGGCGAAGATTACCGGAGGCACCAGGACCACCAAACGGCGCATCACCACTAGCCCCAGTTAAAGGCCGATTACGATTCACTATCCCAGCTTGAATATGGTCAATAAAATACTGCCATTGCTGGCTATCGGTTGAGATTAACCCTGCAGCCAATCCATAACGGGTTTGATTAGCACTCTCGACAGCTTGCGTAAAATTATCATAACGACTGACCTGTAATAATGGCCCAAAATATTCTTCATCTGCGAGGTCTGTAATAGCACTGACATCGATAATCGCAGGCGTAACAATGGCACCTTGGCCTCGTGTCGCGACTAACAACGCAACCCCACCAGCCTCCAATAACTGCTGTTGATGTAACATGATTTGATCCGCTGCCGCATTCGATATCAATGACCCCATGAAAGGTGCTGGGATTGCTAACGGATCGCCAACCAGCAAGTGCGAAGCGACCGCCACTAAGCGCGCGAGCAGTAGATCCCCAGCTTCCCCAGTAGCAATATATAATCGTCGCGCGCACGTACAACGCTGTCCCGCACTTAAAAACGCCGATTGAATAATGGTGTAGACCGCCGCATCCATTGCGCCATACTCTTGCCCTACAACCAACGGATTATTGCCTCCCATCTCTAAGGCGAGCATTTTTTGAGGGTGGCCTGCAAATTGCTGATGTAATAAATGTCCTGTTTGCGCACTACCGGTAAATAAGACACCATCAACCCCTGCTGCCATGGCTAAAGCCGCCCCCGTTGTTCGTCCTCCTTGAAGTAAATTAATTACCCCATCTGCAATACCCGCTTGTTGCCACAACTCACACATTCGTTGCGCCGTATTCGGGGTCTGCTCTGAGGGTTTAAATACAATCGTATTCCCCGCCAGCAATGCTGGAATAATATGGCCATTAGGTAAATGCGCAGGAAAATTATACGGTCCAAACACCGCCATCACGCCCAATGGACGATGGCGAACAATCATGGTGGTATCTGCCTGCTGACGCTGTCGAATCCCCGTACGCTCATGATAAGCATTAAGTGATAATGCGACTTTGCCAATCATCGCCGCGACCTCGGTGGTACTTTCCCATAACGGTTTACCCGTTTCAGTCGCAATAATATGCGCCAGTTGTGATTGATGTTGTTGCACCAATTGTGCAAATCGTTCAATCACAGCTAACCGCTCAGTTAGTGTGGTATTACGCCAGTCTAAAAACGCACGACTGGCCGCAGTAACCGCAGCTTCAACTTGGGCGGTGGTTGCAGCATTACCCTGCCAAACCACATCACCATCATAAGGATTGAGTGATTGAAAGGGTTCTCCGTCACCAGCTACCCAATGATTATTAATCCATAAACTCATTCGTCTCTCCTTTTATGACTGAGCAACCAACCGTACTTCATCACCAATACTGACATTAAGCGCAGCAGCAACATCGGCGGTCATCATTGCTTGCCCTAGAGCATTAATCGCCACTGGCGCGGCAACGGCACGAAACCCCGCTAACTCACAATTGGAAACTAAATAACAGTGCTGACTGGAATGTTCGCCAATATCAACCCGACACAACTGCGAGTGACGCACGGTTTCAATATTACGCACATCACACTCAACGCTTGGACCTGCATCAAAAATATCGACATAACCACGACAGCTAAACCCTTCTTGCTCTAATAGTTGTAATGCTGGCCGAGTATCAACATGGACTTGGCCGATCACCGCTTGCGCCTCTTTACTGAGTAAATTGACGTAAATTGGTAATTTAGGCATTAAATCGGCAATAAAACCTTTCACTCCAATACCGGTAAGATAATCGGCATAAGTAAAATCAATCGAAAAGAAATGTTCTTTCAGCCATTGCCAAAAAGGCGAATTCCCCTGCTCATCAGACACACCGCGCATTTCGGCAAAGGCAATCTCAGCAAAACGCTGCCGATGCTGCGCCATTAATAAGAAGCGCGATTTAGACAGCAAGCGTCCGTTGATACCTTGACGCCATTCAGGCAATAAGAACAAGCTACACAGTTCTGTTTCTCCGGTATATTGGCTACCAAAGGTCAGGACTTTTACGGTGTTATGTACCCCTAATCGTCGCGATGCATGGGTAACCGTACTTAAGTGATAATTATAAAACGGGGCATCAAGACCGACAGCAGCTTCAATCGCTGTTGTACCGACTATTTGCCCACTGTCACTGTCAACAGCCACCAATAAATAGCTCTCGAGTCCAGGTGTCGTGACGGTAGCGTTAAAACTAGCTTGAGAATGAGTGATGCGATTACGAAGAATAGTTTCGTTAATTGGAAGAGAGGTAAACCCATGACCTGATGCTTCAGCACATTGCATCAGTGCAGGATAATCTGTGCGAGTAATAGGACGAATAATGAGCATGACATTTCCCCCTGATGCAGGCAATGACGGCTGTCACTGCCTAGGTATAAACCAACATTAGGGCTGCTCTTGATCATAACGAGCAACCCCATAACCACTACGCTGTAGCGTGATATAAGGTCGCGATTGCAGTTTCTAAACGTTGCATACCTTCATCAATATCGGCTTTATCAATCACTAGCGAGGGGGTAAAGCGCACCACATCAACGCCAGCCACTAACACCATCAAGCCTTCATTGCCTGCTGCAACCAAAATATCTCGCGCTCGCCCTTGCCATTCAGGGCGCAATACTGCGCCGAGTAACAAGCCTTTACCGCGAATTTCACTGAATATTGGATAACGGCTGTTAATCTGCATCAGTGCGTCACGGAACCACTGTTCGCGCTGCTTAACACCGGCTAATACTGCAGGTTGACTGATCTCATTAATCACCGCTTCCGCAACGGCGCACGCAAGAGGATTACCACCATAGGTCGAACCATGGGTACCGACTTTTAAATGGGATGCAAGTGTTGTGGTAGTTAGCATTGCCGCCACAGGAAAACCACCGCCTAACGATTTAGCCGTGGTGAGAATATCAGGTGTCACGCCTAAACCTTGATATGCAAACAATTCCCCCGTACGTCCATTACCGGTTTGGACTTCATCAAAAATAAGCAGCGCGTGGTGTTGATCACACAGATCTCGAACTTGCTGCATAAACTCAAGATTTGGGCTAATAACCCCCCCTTCACCTTGCAGCGGCTCCATCATTACCGCACAAGTTTTATCAGAGATTAATGCTGTTATTGCGGCGATATCATTATAGGGAATATGGGTAATCGCTTGCGGTTTAGGACCAAAGCCATCGGAATAACTGCTTTGACCACCAACAGTCACTGTAAAAAAGGTGCGACCATGAAAGCCATGATCAAAAGCGATAATTTGATCTTTATCAGCACTAAAATTATCAACCGCATAACGACGGGCTAATTTTAATGCGGCTTCATTAGCTTCTGCGCCAGAGTTGGCAAAAAAGACTTTATCGGCAAAGGTTAATTGCGTCAGTTTATGCGCTAAACGTAATGCAGGCTCATTGGTCATCACATTACTCAAGTGCCATAATTGCTGCGCTTGCTCAGTCAATGCTGCCACCATTACCGGATGGCAATGCCCTAAACAACTGACCGCAATACCTCCCGCAAAATCAATATACTCACGTTGCTGTTGATCCCACAGCCGCGAACCTTGGCCTCGAACAGGAATAATATCCATTGGCGCATAGCAAGGTACCATCACTTCATCAAACAACGATCGTTGTAGTTTATCTCCAGTTGCCATCACACTATCCTTCTGTGCTTTATGCCTTATTATTAGTATTTACACTTTATTAACCTTTGCCAACAATGACAGCTATTTTTATTCAATCCAAGGTGTTAACTAATAAATACACTAAAATAGTTATGCACTTTTTGCGAGCTATTATTTACACCCACTACGAGTTAACACGCTTTCCTTGGCGTAAACACCATAATAAAACGCATAAAGTTGCATTGAAGATAATTGCGCCAAGGACTGACAATGAGAAATGTTGATAATAAGACGTTTGATAACAAGAGGAGTAACGCACTTACTACCGCAGCGATAAGTACGTCAACAACAGCAGTAACAGCAGTATTAGCGTTGGAGAAAGTTAGCCAGTAACGCATGACCTTGTTCGGTCAAAATACTTTCAGGGTGAAATTGCACCCCTTCTAAATCCAAGCTTTTATGACGAATACCCATAATTTCATCGAATTCACCGTTTAATTCAGTCCATGCGGTGATCTCAAAACAATCAGGTAAGGTTGCGGTTTTAACGACCAAAGAATGATAGCGAGTAACCGTTAACGGATTATTCAGCCCTTTAAATACCCCGATATCAGTATGCCAAATCGGTGACGTTTTACCGTGCATCACTTGCCGTGCTCGCACCACATCGCCACCAAAGACTTGCGCTAACGATTGATGCCCAAGACAAACCCCAAGGATCGGTAATTTACCGGCAAAATATTCAATCGCTTGTAATGAAATACCTGCTTCATTGGGTGTACAAGGACCGGGAGAGATCACCAAATGGGTCGGCGCTAACGCTTCAATGGCCGCAATATCAATCTCATCATTGCGAACAACAACGACTTCAGCCCCTAATTCACAAAAATATTGATAGAGGTTGTAAGTAAATGAATCGTAGTTATCAATAATTAACAGCATATTACAACTAAGCTCTTATTTTTAACTGTCGATGACAGCGACTAACTAGCAACAAAAAAGCAGAGCCTAAGCCCTGCTTTTTTTATGATGATAATTGCCAATGCTTATGGGCGCGCAACAAAACCCACCGCATGGTAGGCTTTTTTCAATACTTCAGCAGCGCGAGCTGATGCTTTATCAGCACCTGCTTTCATCACGCTATCAAGATAAGCACGATCATGACGAATACGTTGGTATTCAGCCTGTACAGGTTCTAGCATTGCCACTAATGCTTCACCAACATCTTTCTTAAACGGGCCATACATCTCAACGCCAGCATACTGGGCTTCAATCTCAGCAAATGTTTTGCCCGTTGCGCCAGAATACAATCCCATTAGATTTGAGATCCCTGCTTTTTGCTCAATATCATGTGCAATGCGAGGTGGCATTTCTGCGTCAGTTTGCGCTTTATTGATTTTCTTTAGAATCGACTTTGGATCTTCAAGCAGCGTAATAACGTTCTTACGGTTATCATCTGACTTCGACATTTTCTTGGTCGCATCTTGTAAGCTCATTACCCGTGCACCTACCGCTGGAATATACGGTTCAGGAACTTGGAAAATTGGGCTTTGCTCTGTGCCATAAAGGTTATTAAAGCGGGTGGCGATATCACGCGCTAACTCTAAATGTTGCTTTTGATCGCTACCTACAGGCACTTGATGCGCACCATATAATAAGATATCGGCCGCCATCAGTACTGGGTAGCCAAATAAACCCGCGTTAACGTCATTTGCATGGCGAGCTGATTTATCTTTAAACTGGGTCATACGGCTAAGCTCACCCATTTGGGTATAGCAATTTAATAGCCAGCCCAGTTGTGCATGCTCTGGTACATGAGATTGGACAAACAAAGTACTTTTCTTTGGATCGACACCCACAGCTAAACAAATTGCTAATGCATCTAAGGTTGCTTCATGGAGTGCTTTAGGATCTTGACGGACAGTGATGGCATGTAAATCAACCACACAATACTGACAATCGTAATCATCCTGCATCTGTTCCCACTGACGCAGCGCACCAAGGTAGTTGCCGATACTCAATTCACCAGAAGGCTGTACGCCACTTAATACAATGGGTTTACTCATGATCAGGTTGTCCTGTTAATATCTTTAATTGTATTGACGAAAGGTACTCATAACGCGGTTATCAGTACCTAAAGTTATTGGTTTTTTAGTGTACACCGTAATGTACTAGCAGCCTAGTTTAACCACATCAAGTAATTGCTTGAAGTGTTCACAAACTACATCAGGATGACTGTCACTGATTGGCTGACCATAGTTATAGCCATAAGTCAGCCCTAATGAACGACACTCTGCAGCTTGAGCGGCAACAATATCATTACGCGAATCACCTACCATTAGCAATTCGGTAGCTGCAATATGGTGTTTTTCCATCAGCCAATGCAATGCGAATGGATCCGGTTTTTTCAATGGAAACGTATCACCGCCAATCACATCAACAAAATAAGCACTCAAACCATGCTCTTCAAGCAAATGAGGCACAAATTGTGACGGTTTATTGGTAACAATCGCCATGAGTACACCGGCTTGATGTAAGCTGGCTAATGTCGTTTTTACATCCGCATATAAGGCACTTTTTTGATGACCACCCGCGGCATAATAATGATCAAATAGCTCACGCGCTTGACGCTGTAATTGCGGATCAATATCAGGATCAATATCGATACTACGACTTAATGCGCGACCAATTAAAATGTCAGCGCCATTACCAATCCAAGTCGTTACTTGCTCAACCGTTACCCCTTCACGACCAAGATGACGCATGGTCAAATCAGCCGCATCGGCTAAATCAGGGACGCTATCAAGTAAAGTACCGTCTAGGTCAAACGCGATAAATTTAATATTTTCAATCAGGTTTTCAGAGCTCATTAACGCTTGGCCTCAGCTAACTGTGCACGCATCTTATCAATCGCGACTTTATAATCAGGCTCATTAAAAATAGCTGAACCCGCAACAAACATATCCGCACCCGCTGCTGCAATTTCAGCAATATTATTGACGTTAACACCGCCATCAACTTCCAGACGAATATCACGCCCTGAAGCATCAATGCGCTGACGTACTTGGCGTAATTTATCGAGTGTAGTCGGGATAAAAGATTGACCACCAAAGCCTGGGTTTACTGACATGATCAAAATCATATCAACTTTATCCATGATGTAATCAAGGTGATGTAATGGCGTTGCTGGGTTAAATACCACGCCTGCTTGACAACCGTGTTCTTTAATCAGCTGTAAAGTACGATCAATATGGTCAGTCGCTTCAACATGAAACGTGATCATGCTTGCACCCGCTTTGGCGAAATCAGGAATAATACGATCGACAGGTTTCACCATCAGATGGACATCAATCGGTGCGGTAATACCGTAGTCGCGTAATGCTTGACAGATCGGCGCACCAAACGTCAGGTTAGGGACAAAGTGATTATCCATAACATCAAAATGGACCACATCAGCACCTGCTGCCAATACCTTTGCTACATCTTCACCTAAACGGGCAAAATCAGCAGACAAAATAGATGGAGCAATCAAAAAGTCCTTCATGTTTAGCCTCTCTACACTAGCGATAAAAACAATAAGCTCGGCTTACCAAGCGTTTAAATTGCTGTCAGTCTACCCGATCCCCTAAGTGTTGTCTTACTGGATTTATTTATTGCTGCAGTTAGCCATAATTATTAATCCGACCAATGACAAAGGCACTACAATCAACAATAACCTCACTAAAGAAACGAGGAAGGGATATTTATGGGTGCAAGTATTAGCGCAGTATGGAGAATAATAAAGAGTGTGTTAGCGGCATTATTTGGGGTGCAGTCACAACAACAGCATCATCAAGACTTCAAGCATTCAAGTCCATGGCCGTTTATCATTATTGGGGGGATTATTATCGGGGTATTGGTGATCACTTTGATTGCTATCACCCAGCAGGCAACAGCAATCTAAGTATGATGATTATTCACTATCAGTCGCGGCAGGTATCTTAAATAACGCCAGCAGTTCATCGACCTTATTACGTCCACTGCCATTACGACTAATGGTACGTTTAACCCTGACCACCGATAAATCAGCACCAGTATATAAACGGCGGGTTAATGGCGTATCATGATTGGATATTAACACCGCAATATCACGCTCCGTGGCAGCCTTCTCAGCGATATTCGCTAATGTCGCTTGATCATCTAAACTAAAACCATTACCTGAGTAAGAGGTAAAATTAGCCGTAGTGGATAATGGCGCATACGGTGGATCACAATAAATCACACTGCCTTTACGAGCACGTGAAAATGTTTGGCTATAACCTTCACACACAAACGTCGCACGCTTGGCTTTTTCAGAAAAATAATACATTTCTGCTTCAGGGAAATACGGTTTTTTATACGAACCAAAAGGTACATTAAAACCGCCTTTTTTATTATAGCGACACAAACCATTAAAACCGTGACGATTTAAATAGAGAAAATAAATCGAGCGCTGATAAGTATCAGTGCTGTGATTAAATTCTTCTCTGATACTCAAATACGCGGCTTTAGTATTATATTCAGGCGTGAATAATCGACGAACATCTTCAATGTAACGCTCAGGCTCTTGCTTAATAATATTATATAAATTAATCAGATCTGGGTTGATATCGGCTAATAGGTAATGCTCATAATCAGTATTTAAAAATACCGATCCCGCGCCCACAAAAGGCTCAACCAATTTACGCGCTGGCGGTAGGTGTCGTTTGATATCCTCGACCAGAGAGTACTTACCCCCAGCCCATTTCAGGAATGCACGATGCTTTTTCATTAAGCTGACCCACCACCACTTACAAGAATGTCACGAAAGGTCGCGGATTGTACCTCATTTACCCCCAGTGCTGATACCAATTAGCATAAATAACTATGATTAATGGCTTTATTTTAAGCGATTCATTTCTTGTTGAATATGTCGGTAAGGTTTCAACCATGGTTTTAGCTGTTGCAGTGACGCTGATAATTGACTTTTTGCAGTACGTGCTTGATCAGCCGTTGAATAATTACCACTAACCACAATAAACCATTGCTGCTTCTTACGATCCGTTTGGTAGATCATTGCCTCTACCACATGATGAGTCGTCATAAACTCGGCCGCCGCGGCAAGGCTTTGAGTAGCGGCTAGTTGTAATGCGTAATGACTGGATTTTATCGCTGCCAATTTTTGCTCATCAGTGGCTAACTTAAGCGACCAATCAAGTTTAGACGCTGGCGCGGGTATGATTGCGCCAGCCGAAGGCAATGCTGGTATTGCTGTTGTATCAGAGGCAGCGACTATTGGCGCTATAACGGGAGTCGTCGTAGCTTCTGTAGCGATAGAATGACCTTTTAAAGCTTGGTCATCCATCATGGCAT
>SAMEA5043655__coassemble_98_pt1 | contig 19562 bp, 12 predicted proteins | sample SAMEA5043655__metabat2_low_PE_001 | metagenome-assembled genome bin SAMEA5043655 (sample SAMEA5043655) | Gadus morhua
TTCATGGTTTTCTCTCTGTATGATTTTAATTAGTTAGTTAGTTAGTTAGTTAGTTTATGATTAGATCATACCTTTTAGGCAATGAAATAAAAGTAAAAGAGGACTTATACCATTAAAAGCCCTCTTTTATTTTTTATAACCTTCTTCTTTATAACCTTATAACCTTACTGTCGACACTGAGCAAATATATCTAATTTAGGATCATAAACCTTGGTTTTAACGTCCATCATCCCCAATAAAGAATGAAATAAATTATCTTGTGAATAACCACCAGCAACAGCTTCACGCTGTAAACATTGACGATTTATATGTTGGCTGTGCTGATAAGCAGGCGATAGCCATAAAATCAATGGTACGGTTGTTTGCTCTTTTGGGGCAATTGAATACGGTAATCCATGCAAATAGACCCCATCTTCACCCAGTGATTCACCATGATCAGCCATATAAATCATCGCTGTATTCGCCTTATGATCATCACTTTTAAGCATATCAATCACACTACTTAAAATATGATCGGTGTATAAAATGGTATTGTCATACGTGTTAGTTACCTGCTCACGACTACATTCTTGTAAATTACTGGTATTACAGGTTGGCTTAAACACCTTAAATTTCGCGGGGTAACGATCGTTATAAGTCGGACCATGGCTACCGATAATATGCAGTACAATAAATGTATCTTGCTTCGCATCATCAATTTGAGCCTGTAAGTTTTTAAGCAACACCGCATCGTAACAGGTACCATCGTGACACAGTTTAGGATCCACATCAGCGTTAATGACAATATGCTTCACCCTATCGCAGACCCCTTTACAACCACTGTCATTATCTTTCCAAGAAACATCGATACCTGCTCGCTGCAAAATATCCACAGCGGTATCTTGATGACGAGCAGTTATAGCGTCATAGTTCGCTTTGGTCATTACAGAAAACATACACGGTAACGAAACAGCAGTGGCGGTTCCGCATGACTTAACATTTAAAAAACTAATCACATTCCGTTTTGCTAATTCAGGATTGGTATCACGATCATAACCATTTAACGAATAGTTCATAGAACGTGACGCTTCCCCAACTACCATGACTACCACATTATACTTATCGCCTTTATGGACATCTTTAGCGTCTATTCCTAGCTTGGTAAATGGCATATTCGCTTCAATTAATTGATATTTTGCGTAGCGGAAAGAAGCTGAAATATAATTAGTAGGATTAATTAGTGCTTTAATTTCAGAGTGATTGCGCACCAATGAGGCGTAATCTTTATAATAACCAGTGGCAATCACCACAATAACCAGTACGGAGATTAAAATACTCACGCTGCGCGCAATTAACTCTCTTACCACAGAGCGATAAACAACCTTGATCCGCCACAATAGGATGATCGGAATAATCGCAATGGCAACTATCCACACCATACCTGCAATAGAGAAATAACTTCCTGCTTCTGCTGGGTTAGTTTCAAATACATTTACAATCATCCCGTAGTCAAAATAGATCCCATAGCTATACATCGCATAGGTAACTAAACTTGAGATAAAGATCAGAATCGCAACTAATGGCCGCTGTAGCCATGGCCAAAGCAGTAAATTAAAAATAATATTAAGTGCGGCGATAATAAATAATGGGATCGTAGCAATAAAAATACCATTATTGGTGGTATTTTCAGCAAACAATTCACTTAAATGCTTCCACAAAGCGATGTTTTGAATTGCTGCAAAAAATACAGCAACTAATAATATATAAGAAGTACTCGTTAAGCGGAATTTCATTACACCGTATTCCTTAGTTAAAGATAAAGTAAACTTTAACCATCAATGACCTATAAGGGCTGATGATTATGCCTATGAACATATTCAATAGACATGGATCTATATAAATTGACCCGCAACATAAATGCAAACATAGATTGAAGTAATGATAGTCACTTTTTTTATCTTTGCTGAAACTGTTACACTATTGACAGTAAAGGAGACTACTGTGAATACACCTCAATCTATTGATAAACTTGCTTGGCTTCATATTGAACAACGAAAACTGCTCGGCGCACGCTCATATGGAAAAACCGCTTATTATATTCCAGGGGGTAAACGAGATGCTGGCGAAACAGACACTCAAGCCTTAGTCCGTGAAATACAAGAAGAGCTATCGGTTGATCTTATTCCTACATCACTGTGCTATGCGGGCAGCTTTCAGGCTCAAGCCCATGGCAAAGCGGCTGGAACAATGGTTAAAATGACCTGTTACTATGCAGAATATAATGGTGATTTATTACCTGCATCTGAAATTGAAGAAATTCGATGGCTTACTAGTAGTGATACTGACATTAGCTCAAGTGCCACATTAATGATCTTAGCCCAATTAAAAGCGCAAGATTTAATTGACTAAAAAAACGCCAATACAAGGCTACACATTCAATAGAACAAGTAGATTTGCATTGGCGTGATTTTAAACGGGTACAAGGGGAAAAGTACCCGCTAACAGCGTTATAAACGATAGACTCAATAATCTATCGTTTCAAAACTATTTTAGAAAGTCATTATAAAGCATGTATAAATGTGCTGAACTCCAAGAGAAGTTATTGGCACCTTGTACTGCCCCTGTTTCTGGGTTGTAGTTCTCTTGGATTGGACGATCAAGGGTTAAACCTTCGGCATTTTTAAATAATTTATTAACCATCTCATTAGCTTGCTCGGTATAACCGTAATTCGCCATCCCTTTAACACCGAAGTAGAATTGATCAACCCACACCCGGCCACGCCAATAGATATCAGCACCATAAGCTGGGTTATCAGCTGCAGCTGTTCCTAACGGTACTGTGGTATTAAATTTGCTCGGGTCCATCATATTCTTAACCACTGCCGCTGCAGTAATACGATTAGCAGCGCCATTAAACAGTGGTGACCACCCTTCAGCGCCCATACCACGCCCAACAATCGGATTACCTGCACAGCCATTATTTAATGAGCGCGCTTGATTGGCATCGATATTAATGTCGTAGTAGAAACCGGTCTCGCGATCAAACATACATTGGTTGATATAATCTTTAGTTTCAGCAGCCTTAGCGGTAAAATCAGCCGCTTGTGCGTTGTAGCCCAAGACCGTCGCTATTTGTGCTAAATATGTATTATCACTATACCAATATGATGCTTGGTCAACAGATTCTTGCATCAGTGAGTAACCAATAACCTCACCAGAAGCATCTTTGTTCTCACTAAATTTGACCTGCCAGTCTTTCTTAGCCTTATTCAGTAACTCATTATTAATAAGACTTTCATCAGTATATTTTACAACTGACTCGTCTTTACTGTTCTTGGTAATTGTTACTTTATTATTAAACTGATATTTTTCATTTGCATAGCGCCCAAGCTGATCAATTACTTTTGCTTGCTCAGAAGTAAGATCTATTACACCTTGTGCATCAGCAATGGTATCAATAAAGCCAAAGACAGCGGCGTCATCACGTCCTGATTCCCACGATGCTGCGGTTTGTGCAGGACTACTGATATCAACATAATTACCAGATTCTAATAACGCATTGTATTTATCAATCCCATAATCAACTTGCCATTCGGTATCACCTTCTAGCTTGTACTTATAAATAAGCAGGCCATCTTTAGTATGTTCCGGATCAACTGCTGCGCCGTACTCAGGGATACCATTTTGGTTAGTATCACGTGCTGTTAACCACCAATTATGATATTCCACCAGCTGAGGATACATTTCTTGTAGCCAAGCTTGTGCTTCATCGGCGCGGTTATATTTATCTTTGAGGGTTGTGTAAACTTCCCACACTGCCCACGACGCCAATGATGGTTTTGTATTACGCTCATTCCATGTTTGAGCATCATTAAATTCTGTTGAACCCAGTGCATTACCACGCTGCTCAGACATATTCATGCCAACCACATCAAGCAAATAACCCTTATCGTATGGACGTAACACATCATCAGCTTTAACTTGATGCTCAAATACAGTGCGAATATTTGCCATCGCTAAATCAGGGTTAAAATGCGCCATTGCATACGCTTGTTTCCATGTATCCCACGGCCAGGTTAAGTTACCCGAGAACCAACGTGCAGTTACCGATGGTGTCACCGTATCATAACTCACCATACCAGCGGGGCTACGCCAGTTACCAGTTAGGGTTTCCATCGCTTTTACGGCAACACGCTCTTGTGCTGGGGTTGCATTTTTATTAACGAGGCCATTCGTTAGGTAATTTTCCCAACGGGTTGTGCTCGCGTTGATATAATGGATTGGATTAGCCAAAATATCTTTAACAATTGGCTGCTCTTGTTGCCATTCATTAGCGGTTAGCGTATGAGTAAATACGGTATAAATAGTTTTAGCCGCAACAGTACCGATATTAGCGACTGATTGATATTCTAAGCCATTGACATGGGTCTCAGTGGTGATGCTACGCTGAATATTAAATGCCGAATCGCCACGAGTACGTACCCACCATGAATCACGCTCTGCACCAAATTGAAGCTCAATATTACCGTTATTATCAGCGGTCATATCACGCGTTAAATTCGGCAGCTTTTCAGCAACGGTTTCAGGATTTGCAACTCCATCTTTAGCATAATAGCCGTCAACCAGTTTACCATTCCAAACTAGCGCTATATCAGCACCAGTATCATTGCTAATCATGGTTTCAACAATCGAAGAGCGTGAAGAAACAAACTGTAACTTCATTTCTACTGTAATACCGTCAGCGGTCATGGTTTGAATTAAAGCGCCAGGAATACTGTATGCGTTGGCTGTAAAATTAACAGGTTGACCATCTTTTAAAATCGAAAGCTTATCAAAGTACTCTGCAACCGAAGTGTTATATTCTTCAGCGATTGCCGTTACACCAAAACCGCCTTTATTCTCAGGATACGCTTTTAGATCCGGTAATAAATGCCCATGCCACGCACCATCATCGTGCAATGGCGTATAAGCCATATGATTACCCGCCCCCACCTCGGCTAAATGCAAAGGAGTTCCGGTGCGATCTAAAATATTTTCAAACTTAGCAGCAAGTTGTGGTTTTTGCTTCGTTTCACTGCTTGAATTGATATTATCATCATTATTACAACCCACAGTGAACATTAACGAGCTCACGGCAATCGCTAGTAAGGTTTTGTTTGCCAACATCTGTTGCTTGATCATTATAAAATCCCCCGATATTTAATGATGTGCTGTATCTTATTATTTTTTGTACAGCTATTTTTATTGTCAGAATACGACCAAGTACTCTGTGATTGCGGAGGATAATAAAGGTAAAAAAGATAAGTAAAATTGAGATAAATCACGTTTATTATTTTACTAAAATTACGTAAAAAACATATTCGTTACATTTAGAAACATTCACATCAAAATAATCAGATGTTACATGGAGGAATATCACATTATAACAATGCACTCTAAAAGGAATAAATAAAACATCTATTGATAAATCTATAAAATAAAGAAAATCACACTTTTCGTCACAACTCTCAATGTGATATTAATACCAAAACTTAATCGCTAAATAAAAAACAATGCGACTTTCTATCCAAAAATAAAAGATAGTGTCAAAAATAACCCCTATGTAACTTTTGTAACTGTTTTTAGTCGGTAACGTAACGCTTAATCGTCGTTATTTTTAATCAAACCGTGAACTTCATCACGCGCTAATTGGGAATAAAAAAGCACCATCACGGTGCTTTTTGTATTTTAGTTAAGATTTACTGATTATCACCGTTAATCAGTTTCTTTCACTAACGCGATAATGGTCCACCCCGCTTTGGCTTCTACGGTTGAGGCCTCTGTAAATAGATGAATATTTTGCTTGAGATCGACACCAAACAACGGAATCAGTGATACACCTTTATATTGCTGATAATAATCATCAAGAGTGAAATTATCACTTAACTTAGTATGTTTAATTTCTGCGCCTTGATTAATTAAACTGGCCAATTCTTTATAGCTAATATCATCGCCAAAAAGTACCGCACTACTATGCGCTTGAGTCGCAGAATGTTTTTCTAAGCCACTATTATGACGACGACCATTTAAGCGAAAGATATTACGCGATCCAAAGTCAGTTTCGTAATGATTCGCGACGACCGCATTAAAATGTTTATCTGGCGTAAGTGCTAATAAATGCCCAACCCCAATTAAGTCTAAATATTCATCAGCATGACTAGAAACCGCATTACCATAATAAGTCTCTAAACCCGCCATTCGTGCTGCACGAATATAATCCCAGTTAGAATCGGTCATCACCACGCGACAGTCATATTTTTGAAGGGCAAGTCCAATTTGTCGAGCGACATCATTCGCACCAACCACTAAAAAGCCTTTTGGTGACGGTTCAGCAACCCCTAATAATCGAGCAATAGGACGCGCGGTTAAACTTTGTAATACCACCGTACCGATAATCACCATAAAGGTCAGCGGAACTAATAATTGCGCGCCAGCAACACCATCATCTATTAATTTAAGCGCAAATAATGCTGAAATTGCCGCGGCCACAATACCTCTTGGCGCGACCCAAGCTAAAAATAACTTTTCCTTAAACGCTAACTGACTAAACATCGTTGAGATAAAAATAGAAGCCGGTCGAGCCACTAATTGAATAACCACAAATAAGGTAATAGCTCCCCACCCTAATGCATGGAAATCAGCCAATTGAATACGGGATGCTAGAATTAAAAATAAGCCTGAAATTAATAAAATAGTCAGGTTTTCTTTAAAATGAAGAATATGACGAATATCGACATCTTTTGCATTCGCAAGCCACATCCCCATCACCGTTACCGCTAATAATCCGGCTTCAGATTCAAGTGCATTCGATCCTGCAAACACACCGAGTACAACGACTAACACTGCAAAGGGTTGTAAATATTCAGGTATAAGGTGATTACGTAGCACATAAGCAATCAGCCACCCAGCAACAGCACCAATCACTAACCCTACTAATAGCATTAAGCCAAACACTTCTAAGCTGTGCATTTTACTGCTAGACACAATAAACTCATACACGATCACCACAAAGATAGCCCCAATCGGATCGATCAGAATCCCTTCCCAGCGCAAAATATTGGCAAGTTTTGCTTGTGGTCTTACGGTGCGTAATAACGGCACGATCACCGTAGGCCCTGTCACAACTGTCATCGAACCAAATAAGAACGCCAATGACCAGCTAAAATCTAATAAATAATGGGTGGCAACACTGGTAATAATCCACGTAATAATGGCACCAATAGTGACAATACTTTTAACGTTTTTACGCACCGTTTTTATTTCAGCAAAGTTAAGCGTTAAACTACCTTCAAATAAAATCACCGCTACAGCTAATGAAATCAGCGGAAACAATAAATCACCAAACAGGATATTCGGATTAAAGATACCGGCAACAGGACCAATAACTAAGCCTGCAATCAACAATAATAAAATCGCGGGTAATTTCATACGCCATGCAAGCCATTGACATCCAAGACCTAATACTCCAAGGCCTGCAATCGTCAATCCAATCAATTCTTGATGCATAGATGGATACTCTTGTTAAAATATAAGACAGATAGCAACACGATGTCATTACCTTAAATCATTCACTTAATAATGCTCATTTATATACGAAACAGGTACATTTAACACTGTAAAATTACAATCATTCTACAAAACAACCCTGTTAGCGATATCAAATACAACACTAAAAAACTCTGGTTGAATACGGTCATCACCATATTACAGTGACAAAAAAGCCGATGGGGCGCTGTAAAGCACACCATCGGCATAGTAGAACGATTATAAGGTGATTATATTTCGGTTAGCGCAATTGACGCGAACGGAAATTACGACCTTTAATACGGCCTTTTTCTAATTTTTGTAATGCTTCACGTGCAACATCACGCTTAACCGCAACGTACGCACAATGGTCAAATACATTGATTTTACCAACCGCAGCACCAGCAATACCATTATCGCCCGTTAGTGCACCTAAGATATCGCCTGGGCGTACTTTTTGCTTCTTACCGCCATCGATCATTAATGTGGTCATTTCAGGACGGAAAGTCGGTTGTTCTAACAAATCGCCACTCGGTAACGGCTCGCCTTCAATTTCGCGATCAAGGTAATCTTCAAGTAATTTAACTTTGTAATGCTCTTTATCACTGAATAATGAACAAGCGATACCTTTACTGCCCGCACGGCCTGTACGACCAATACGGTGTACGTGTACTTCAGTGTCACGTGCTAGGTGGTAGTTAATCACCATATCAAGATTATCGATATCCAAGCCACGCGCTGCAACGTCAGTCGCTACTAAGATTGATTTACTCTTGTTAGAGAACAACACTAAGGTACGATCACGTTCACGTTGTTCTAAATCACCATGGAGCGCAATAGAACTAAAGCCAAAATCTTCTAAATCATCAGACATCTCTTGTGCTTCACGTTTAGTATTACAGAAAATCACACACGACTCAGGACGGTGTTGATTCAATAATAAACGTACCGCATCTAAACGCGCTTCATTACCACTTACTTTATAAAAATGCTGTGAAATACTGCTGTTATCATGGCTAGATTCTACTTTCACTTGCACTGGATTTTTCATGATACGTTTTGCAATAGATGCAATTTGATCAGGGAAAGTCGCACTAAATAGCAACGTTTGACGATCACTTGGTGCTGCATCAATGATCACATCTAATGAATCTTGAAAACCCATTTCTAGCATACGGTCTGCTTCATCAAGCACTAGCGTATTTAATTCATCAAGGCGTAAAAAACCTTTATGAACGTGTTCTTCAATACGACCCGGTGTACCCACAATAATATGTGCGCCATGCTCTAATGAACCGATTTGAGGTCCAAATGGCATACCACCACACAAAGTCAGCACTTTAATGTTGTGAATAGCACGTGCTAAACGACGAATTTCTTTAGCAACTTGGTCGGCAAGTTCACGGGTTGGACATAAAACTAATGTCTGCACGCGGAAACGTTTTACATTCAGGTTGTTTAATAATCCTAAGCCAAACGCTGCGGTTTTACCTGATCCTGTTTTACCTTGAGCAATGACATCCTTGCCATCAATAATAAGCGGAAGACTCTGAGCTTGAATAGGTGTCATAGCTTCATAACCTAGTGAGTCTAAATTGCTCAATAGATCAGAATGAAGGTTTAAGGTAGAAAATGCCGTCTGACTCAAAATGATGTCCTGTAAACGTCAACATATCACTATCACCACGCGATAAAAGTCGGTATGGATATGCTGTTTAATATAAGGTTGCACGCGGTAACACATGCATAAGGGCTGCGACACTAACAGCTAATGACTACGCTGACAATGCTATAAATCAACTCACCTATTTTAGCAAACATCCTTTGTTTTTGAAAACGCGACCACAACGGCACAGATCAACACTGACAGTCCGCGAATAACCGCCCTTTATTTAGCAGGCTTATTCCTTGTAGGGATTATAAAACTGACGCACACATATACTTGACTATTTTACTCAGGTATACTGATTTGCATAAACTAAATTTGTTATTAGTCCCAATAAAAACAAGGAAATATCATGAGTCAGTATGTTGTTTGCGCTCTGTATAAATTTGTAGAGCTAAAGCATTATCTTGCGTTGCGCCAACCCTTGCAGGATCTAATGGAAAAGCATCACATTCGAGGCACCCTATTACTGGCAAGTGAAGGCATTAACGGTACCGTTGCGGCAGATCGTAAAGGAATTGATACATTATTAACGTGGTTAAATGCCGATACTGCTCTCAAAGGCATTGTTCATAAAGAGTCACTTTCCGATTCTCAGCCGTTTAACCGTACTAAAGTAAAGCTCAAAAAAGAGATCGTAACCCTTGGTATTGAAGGTATCGATCCGCGCCATGTGGTTGGCACTTACGTTAAACCCGCAGCATGGAATGATCTGATTGCTGATCCTGAAGTCTTAGTCGTAGATACCCGTAATGATTATGAAATTGAAATAGGTACGTTTAAAGGTGCCATTAATCCCAACACGGATACTTTCAGAGAATTCCCTGATTACGTTAAAAACAATATGGATCCGACCAAACATAAAAAAGTCGCGATGTTTTGTACTGGCGGTATTCGTTGTGAAAAATCCACCGCATATATGAAACAACAAGGCTTTGAAGAAGTTTATCACCTTGAAGGTGGCATTCTAAAATACCTCGAAGAAGTCCCACAACAAGACAGTCTATGGCAAGGTGACTGTTATGTCTTTGATGGTCGTGTTGCTGTTAATCATCAATTGGAACAAGCCGATTATGCTATTTGTAATGCGTGTCGATTACCGATTACCGCTGCAGATAAGCAGTCAGATTTATATGAGCAAGGCGTTAGTTGTCCTAAATGTCATGGTCAACACTCGCCACTACAACTGGCACGCTTTCGTGAACGTGAAAAGCAAATAACATTAGCACTCTCACGGGGTGAACAACATATTGGCGAAGAAAGTACCCAACAAAGAGCAACACGACGGGCAGAGAAATTTGCCAAGAAAAAAGACCAACGAAACCAACGCTAACCTTATTTAGTGCAAGTTAAGTTCGCTTTGTGAACAATTGCACAAGCTACGCTGCTGTGCGATCATAATATTATCGATTTAGAAACCTGTTGCTCAATATCACTTGTTATTAATGAGTCGAGCAACAATGATCCCTTTTTATATCAGGAAGTAATATTAATGAGTCAACCAGACAATGACCTCATCAAAGCCAGTGAAAGTGACTCAAAAAATGAATTTAAAACACCACAAGTTCAAATAGCACGATTATTGAGTATTACATTCAATGTGATATTAATTTTGGCGCAAATAAAGTTATTAAAAAATCACGATATCGATATAAAAACCTATGGTGTGTTCATTTTTTGTAATATCAGTATCTTAGTAAATATTTTCGCACCAAAAATGACCAAATTAACACTTAAACAAGCCACGAAATACAGTGTTATTCCAATGGTCACCAGTGTGTTTTTATTTATCAGTCAGATATTCGCATAATCAACATCCAGCAACCCATTAATCACTTATAAATTAAGTTTTTAATGGGCTGTTGAGCAACAATAAATAACAATGAAAAAGTCACAACCCCCCATTTCACGACCGCTATCAATACGCTTTTATGTCAAATTTCAATAACATTCGAGGCAACACATCATCAAGATTCTGCACATCATTATCATTGAGTTCAATTAAATGAAATCCATATTTCAGATACAGATCTTGTTTTATTTTCTTACGATGAGCATATTTAGGATCATCTTCTAACCCCCAAAACTCGATATAAACTTTACCCGTCGGCAGATAAAAATCACAATAGAGATCTTCTTCAATCGGTAACTTACGTTCATAAGCATGCACAATACCCGCCATATAGAGCCAATTATCAATCAGCATTTCAGCTTTAGAACGAACATAATGACCATCAGCTGCGCGGTGTTTAGCTTCAAATTTTTGTCTAAAGTTTGATACTGAATTATCAGTACTTTTAACTTCAGCATTAATACCAGTAATTTCATTAACAGAGTGCTGTAAGCTGCCATTTTTTAGCACCGTTTCATCCCATATCACATAGGGGACGCCAGTACGTGAGTCTTCTTTTTGAACGCCACCTAATCGAGAACCCGATTGACTGACTTTCCAACCTTTGACCGCTTTATTGATCCAGCCTAACTCATCGAGGATTTGATTTATCTTTTGAGAAGATAATTTAAAATGGACACTTATTTGGGTTGCTGATAATTTTTTCCCATCAAACGATGGTGCAGCAATAATCTCTAATTCTTTAGGCCATACAATATACTGTCCAAACTGAGGTGATTGTTTATATTCACCTTCCGCAGTCTTGCCAATATCCGTTAACAGCCATTCGTTATTATCACGGGTAATATAGCCAACTTCAGCGAGTTCATTAAATAAATTCTTCGCAACAAGCCCCCTTGCTTTGGCTAACTGCGACGTTGATATTTTAGATGTCATCATATTAATCACTATGTTAAAACATCTAATAATATTAACTTTAGTGACCGATGGTTATAAGTAAAAAGAACAGGCAGGTATGACTAACTGCATTATTTTTTTATAAATTTAGATGCATATCAAATAAATCAGTATAAATTTTAAATTGAGTGACTTAAAGACATCAAAAAACCGAGTACTTTTACTTATTACAAGTATAAGACACTCGGCTTGTTAATTTAACGGCTCAGTTGTGCGCCAAAGGCCACTTTTTAACCTTTATAATTCATTATTTTACTTTAACCCACACATCAGCCTTACCCGGCTCATCACCTTTTGTCCACCATTTGGCTTCCCATGTTGCATCCATATGAGTTGTCGTATCACCAGTGCTATAAGTAATATTTATATCCCAGCCAAGTTGAACATCACTAAGCAATTTCCATGCATCATTAGTCGGTGTTGGTTCACTACCTTGGTTCCACCATTGTGACTGATAAATAAGCCCGTTATGAGTTACTGTTTCAGTTGTATAAATGGTTTTGCTATCCCATGCTGGAAATTTATTTTCTTCTTCAGGCTCAACAATGTCACCACCTTGTACGGTATACACAGGCTCTAGTTTTGGCGCATCAATAACTTGAGTATCAAGTACCTTCTCATCACAAATAACAGAAGCGGTTATTGGCTTATCTGACGTTGCGACGTTAACGTGAAACTTATTCATATGATCAGCATCACGACGATTATTTTTCAGTGAATATTTCAAAACTGAACCAGAACTCGTTTCTACTTCTAACGCACATTGATTCGTAATAAGACTTGTCGAATCATCAGCATACACATAACCAAATGAACCATGCAATGCCGGATAAATATAGCTATCCAACTTAGCTTGTGGATCGTAGTAACCCACTAATGTCGTTACTGGGACGCCAAACTTCTCAGGACGAGCCGTTTTATACTGTTCAAATACCCCATCTTTAATCCACGTTTTACCATCAGAAACAAAGGTTAAACGACTACGGTAAGGGACGGTCATCTCTTCACCGTTTATTTCTAAATATGAAGTAAATTCTGAATCTGAATTGAAAGTAAATATCTTACCTTTATTTAAAGCAGACGCTAACGGTACCGACATATTACGTTCAAAATAACCATTCCAAGTCGATAAATCTACCTTATCGAAATCATTAAATAGCATTGCAATATGGACAGAATTTGCATCCTTTGGCGCAACAGTAGTCACTTCCATATGATCGACATGGTGAGTATATTCAACCATAGTTTGACTGTTCTCATCCCATTTTCTAAAACCAGTAGAAGAGGTCTGATCGAACACAACTTTGCTTTCTAAATTCTTCTGAATAATATGCATTGAGTATGGAGTATGTAAAGTAAAGCGCTGATCGCCATACATCGCCCAACCGCCAGCCATTGCATCTTTACCAAACATAAACATGTTATTAAATGCCGGAACACATTCTCCCTCATAACACATATCAGAATTAGAATTAATAGGCTCAAAGTTAGGAATAAAGACATTATTCGTTGAGTCCCAACCCCACGTTGAGTTTGGCATATCTGCTGGCCGATGGATCGATCCCGCAGCGCCGCCAGGGAAATGACCTAGCCCATAATTATGTCCAACCTCATGGCTAAACTCATTACCAATTGAGCTATCAAGCGTTACTATTCCACCACCACCTGAACCACCGTGAACTTGAACACCGTTGTTATACATACCACGTGAATTATGGGCCGTTAACTGTGCTGCAATGTAAGGATGTTCGTTTTCACCAGTACCTACGGTTGAATGAATACCATAATTGGCATTATTAACACCAATCGAAATTAATTCTTTACCAATATACTGTCGCATCGTACCCGCATGCCAACCCCCCTCACTAGGATCGATATCAGTCAGTAAGGTACCGTTTGGTAACATAACTTCAGTTAAATGTAATGGCTCATATTCACTAACGATCATTTTGCTTACAGGCACAGTTTCAAAATATTCACGTTGTGATTCTTTATCTTTCTGAAAATCAAATTGCTGACGAGGCTCAACGAGCATACCCACATCTATCGTATGGATCAGTAGTTCTGTTGGAGCCCCGACTTTGATATTATTCAACGTGCCTTTTTCGACGTTATTATCAAACGTTAATGATAAACCTGGCTTAATCCATTCTTTTGGTAAATCAGCAGACCAATAACCATCGGCATAACTAATATTATTGAATATTAAATCTTCTTCTAAGATCCACGCACCATTAATATTTTTAAATACGGTTGTTGAGCCATTAGCAATTGTTTTACTACGATCTTTATAATAAGAAACGTGAGAAAGATACCCAGCATCAGATTTAAAAACAAATGTCTTACCATCCAAATTAGGGTTATTCTGTTCTAAAGAAAATACGCGGTTAAAATATCCATCTTTCGTATGCAAAAGAACAACATCATGCTCAGCTAATGCTGCTGCAATTGCCTCCGTCGTTGGCGCATTTGCATTAACAACCTTATCGACATCGTAACTAAAATCGATATTCGTATCTTTAATTTCAGGTATAGCTAAAATATTGGGTGCTAACTGGCTTGGGGGAAGCATCTCTAATTCACCCAGCTGATTTCCTGTTTTATTTTTTGCAATAACCGTTACTGTCGCATCGCCATTAAATGCAACTTCTGGTTTAAACATAACTTTCGTCTTACGAGCACCAACTAAGTGCATACGTGATTCTTGTTCGTTCGTCGTTGCTGGAATAATATGAGCCTGAGCAAAAAGCACAGCGCCATTTAATTCACCAGATAAATCATTTTTAACATCATTAGTATTAAAAAATATCGATGCTTTTTGAGGAAGATCAACACAACCGCTAGTCATTAATTTCGTCGTTAAAGGAGACTCCCAAAGGTAATTTCCTTCACTGTCTTGAGATCCCCGCATGGCTGGAAGTAATTCAAATTTACATTCATCCGATTTACCAGGATAAAGATCAAATCCACCATTATATAAATACTTGTCCCATTCAGTCGGTATAAAATCAAATACCGTAGAAAATTCCGAATTAAAATCTGAGAAACCAAATGTAATATTGCCATCGAAATTAACGAGTAAACGCTTCTCTTTATATTCAAGATATTTTTTATCACCAATTTGAATGGTATTTTCAGAATGGGTAGCAAGCTCTGCTAATTCATTCATTTTATCCATCACCTTTATAGACATCGACTCTAGTGCTACAGCTTCAGCCTGAGCCGCCATGCTATAAAGGGATGCTAAAATAAATAATGCTATTGTTTTCTTTTTCATGATGTAGATCTCTTGTTATTGTCTAACAAGTATGAATTGCATTATTTTACTCGCAAAAACATTTATACATAATACGTCTGCTTTTACTTAAAAATAGGATCTTACTATAAAAAAAATCACTTTTTTTTGAAACCAAAAAACAAAAAAACAACGAAATAAAGACAAAATAAAAATAAAAAAACAACACAGAAACCATGTCAAATAAATCTATCAACGACACAGTCTGGTTATTAACAATATCATTAGTAGGTTTATTTCCAATAATAAATCTACCTTAAAGAAAAGATATACCAATAAGGGATTACACCTTATAATCTCATTACCACTCACCCACCAGTAAGCGACTTTTTATGCCATAAATCTGCAATCCCATTGCTTGAAAAACATCATCAAAATTACGACATGTCAGCGGTAAATTTGGTAATGATAATATCGCCTCATCAAAAAAACGATTTTGTTCCTGCTCTGTTTGCCATGCTAATTGCCACCAATTTATAATCCGCAGTTGAGATTCGCTCAATCGAGATTTTGTCGGTACGCGGGCACGTTTTTTATTATTTTCAGTTTTACTCGCTGGCAATAAATTCCATTTATCATTATTTGGCCAATAAGCGAAAGGTAAACAATGATCGACTTGATAATCAGCTTGTAAACGTCTGCCACTCCAAACACTTTCTAATTCATAACCTGCTTGCTGTAAATGAGCAATCTTACCTCTAACATCACGAGTATCATGGCTTTCATCGATCCACTTTAGACAGTCATAATAAGTTTGTAACGGAATACCACGCTCTTCGTTTAATTTATAGCGACGCATCTCAGCGATCCATTGATTAACCACTAACGGTTCAATCCAGCTACTATAAAGCCGCAAACATTCCCACAAACTTTCATCTAATATAAAATGTCCAAAGCTTGTTAATGTCTCAAGATCTAATACCAATGATGGTGTTGAGCGTGTTGTCTGACGTTCCATCTGAAATAACGTCTTTGATTTGCAGCCTTGATAAATAAAGGTCACTGGCCCAGTTTGAATGGTTGTTAATGTGTCACGAATCGCCGTTTGTAATGCTTTAGCTTCATCGCCAAGAAAAACAGCCCCAATCGCTAAATCATCGGCAGTAAGATGTTTTAATTTATTCCATCCCGCTTCTTTAACAAACCCTAAGCCTTTTTTACTCGCATTACTTTGTTGAATACCAAAACCATTAATATCGATATCAATAAGACGTTTAAATTGTCGAATCCAATATAAACCCACTAATCCAAGTGGTAATTTCACTTTATTATTTTTTCGCTCAAGCACAGCCCCAGGATGAGCATCAGCAATGCGTAACAATGTACGTAATAACGCCAATTTATAGGTTGCTGATTTAGCATCATTAACAATAATCTGGCGTATTTTTATCAAATCACCTGTTCCATCATCAGGTAATTGCATCACAACCGTTTGCCACTGCACACCACTACGACCTAATTCATCGGTATCTAATGGTGATACCGTATTCACCTGTAGCGCATGTTCTTTCGCTAGTTGCTCAAGTTCAACCACACTCACAGGATAGGTCACGCGAGTATCATTAAAATCACCATATCGAAGTGAGATTACTAGCTTGCCATTCGCTGCTAATAAATTAGCTAACTTTCGAAAACAACGCGCTCGAATATTAGGCGCAATATGCATCCATATCGCCGAGAGCAAAATATAATCAAACCGAACACCTAACTCAATAATACTTTTAAGCTCTGGTAATTGATCATCCAGCCATGTGATTTTATCAACATACTGCTGAGTGTATTTTTCACCAAACTCACGCAACGCAGTTGCAGGTTCAATAGCGTATACATCGCAATGATGCTGCGCAAACCACATCGCATCACGGCCAGTTCCCGCACCAATATCTAGTACCTTTGGAGTATCACTCTCTGAGGCAAGAGGCCAATGGGCTTGCCAACTGTGGTGAACTTGCTCAAAAGTAAGTGACTGGTATTGCTCAGTTAAAAATTCAGCATTCTGATGATAAAAATCAATGGTTTTTGACATGATGATAAATCTGAAAACAACATAGATTCATCATACTGTAAGTAATTGACAGGCTCTATTAAAAAAAGGTAACCAGTTAAATTTATTGGCATATTTGATAGTTACCTCATTATATTAAAATAATAACGGATCATTACTATTTAACATTAGCTGTGAAAATTTCTTTGAAAGTGACAATTGAAATCCACTCTTGAGCCCATCGTCGCTGCCTATCAAATGCATCAAGAACGTTAGTGGCGATAGGTTCCCCAAGCCAATCAATGAGATCACTACGAACAAGACCTTTAGGTGTGTTGTGGTTTAATAATCTTTTAAGTTAATAATATAAAAATCATACTATTAACGGTTTACCCTAAGTCTCAGTATAATATTTAATAGATTTATCAAGAACACCTAATGCTTCTTGTTTAGATAAGATCCCTTGAATATCAACGTTTGCATCAGAGCCTTTATAATTAGAGAACCATGTTTCAATGATTGTTAACACGCCAGGATACTGTTGCTGCATTTCCTTTATAGAATGAATATTCTTAAATGGTGATTGTTCGGTTACAGGAACCGCGATTAATTTATCATCTTGCTCACCGCCATCAAGCATTTTTAAACCACCGATTAAGCGAACCTGTACAATACTTCCTTGCATAATTGCAGAGCCAAGCACTAACACATCTAATGGATCACCATCACCACCTAAAGATTTGGGCAAGGCCGTATTTGGAATTGTGCCATAATTACTAGGATAACCAAGGTAATGAACAATACGCGGCTGTCCATTTTTAAATTCCCAATGAATCACTGATCCATTAATTTTACTCACTTCCCATTTTTCATTGCTTCCAGTTGGAATTTCAATGATGGCATTAATCGTCCCATTCTTATTTTTTGCAGGTGTCGCTGACAGATAATCCTGATCAGCTTTAATTGTATAAGTATCAATTTTTGAAAAGTTTGAGTCAGCGAACGCTGATGTACAACTGAGTAGCAGACTAATAAAAGCAATGTATTTTTTCATGATTAATTACATATCCATTAAATAAGTTAACTTATCTTCTTGTAATTAAATGAAAATTAAATGACACAATTATGACGATTTAAAGTAGTGTTGTTTTATCCAAAATGGTTTCATGTAAGTGGTGGAAATTAAACCCACATTTAACGCCAGCAATAACATATCTCCACCATGATTGTAAAAATCATAATATTTAGCTCAATCGGCAAAGAGAATACACACGGAGCAGCATTATCATCACCTTGTTGTGGTTCAATTTAAGTTGGTTTCTTTGAGTGGTTTATTATAGATGGTTTCTTAAATGTCGCAATGCGGTCTAGGTGGTTCACTAAACTGGTTTCGTTAGAGCATACCTAAAATGACAGTCGGAAATAACAGTTCAAATATCTATCACTGATTTTTTCCCCATTATCATTCAGAGTAAAAGCTCATTCATATCGTATTAACGTGATTTTGGATTGGTTTTAGTGGCTGTTTATTTGAGCAGTTATAACGAGTCATGGTGATTTATCGCTTGAGTTTCGTTTTTAATAAGACTGATTAAATACATTTCTTACTTTCTACATTTTTAATAAACACTTTGAAACAAAATAATGCAACCAAGCTCATTATATTTATGAATCAAATTGATTATGATTGTGGAGTTTTAGGGGCGTTATTTTACATCGAAGCAAGAAGGCTTATTAATACACTGTTAGGCTTCAAACGCGAAACTAAGAAAATTGGAATTATACCCATGCGAACCTAATGTAATTCTTACTTAATGGATTTAAATAGAAACAAGGCGAAACGACATGACAAACGAAGATCTAAGTGTAAAAGCGTTAGCGGCTGTATTCTATGAATTGAATAAGAAAGGAATAGATATCGAATCAATTAAGCAATCAGCAAAAGCCGGAGTAATGGGAACTGAAAAATATGCTCCAGCAGGTGCTGCTCATAAACCCCAGGTTGTAGACCTAATCGAAAAAGCGTATGAAAGTGCTCAGTACTACATTGAGCTAGATGCCTAACAAATAAGGATATGTGTCGCGTAGCCGACACCTATCCGAAGTGTTGGACAAGCCCGAGTGGCTTTATATAAGTAAATATTGGGAATGTCATGAAAGGTGATACTGAAAAGAAGTCGAGCGTTATCCTTGGCGTGAACCAATCAATTTAATTCATTGATTTATAATTAGATCCTCTTTAATTATTACGCGTTAATGCCATTAT
>SAMEA5043655__coassemble_99_pt1 | contig 19293 bp, 16 predicted proteins | sample SAMEA5043655__metabat2_low_PE_001 | metagenome-assembled genome bin SAMEA5043655 (sample SAMEA5043655) | Gadus morhua
TAAACTTAGCGCAGATGTAATTAATAATGCGATAGAACGTATTTTCATTGTGATTCCTAATGATTTGATAGTTTATATCGCATTAAAAGCGGTAGTTAATTTGAGCAGCAGCAAGGTAAGCTTTACCTGATGAAGTAAAACTGTCATTTTCACCGGTTGGTGTTTGCTCTACAAAATCAGCTTTTTTACTGTGGATATAAGATACACCTAGATCGACAGACAGAGCCGGGCTGTAATGGTAAGTCGCACCCGCTGAATACCAATAACGATCCGTATCTGGAATACTTAATGTCGCTTGTCCTGCATTTTGATCGATAGCAAAACCATAGCGCAGTGTCCATGTTGGGTTTAACGTATAAGTTGTACCTACAGCCCAACGGTAAGTATCTTTGAAATTTTCTTTTTTAACGAAACACGTACCGGTTGCACACTGAGAACTTACTGCTCTAATTTCTTTAAACTTGTTGTATTGCGTCCATTGAACGCTATAGCTAATAGCCCATTGTGGGTTTAGCTGGTGGAAACCTGAAAATTCAGCAATCGCTGGAAGAGGAAGTGCAAGGCTTGCTGCAACTGTTTGATTTGGTTTTGATGTTGCTTGACCCAAGTAGTCAGTAAAATGGCCGTGAAAATTGAGATCTACTTGTGAGCGGTAACTTAATCCAAAACGATTGTTATTATCTAATTCATATAACGCACCAATATTCCAGCCCCAACTCCAGTCGCTGCCTTCCATATTAATAAGGTTATTGCTTGGCGCGGCATAAGATAAAGAGCCTAAACGACGGTTAAATTCGGCGGTGCCATAAACAAGGCTAACACCAGCACCAATACTTAATTGTGGCGATAGACGATAAGCAATATTAGGATTGAAGTTAACTGTTTCTAATGATGTTTTACCGGCTAAGCTACCTGCTTGCATTGCTTTAGGGTAATCGGTTGTCACACCATAATTACTAAAAATCGCTAAACCAATTGCGGTTTTATCATTAATAGGCTGAATGTAGTAAGCCGCTGGTACAAAGCTTACTGGTGAAATATCTTTTGCGGTTTCACTATGTGTATGATCATTAATATTAATTGATGGATTAATAATACTCGCTACGCCAGAGATTTCTGCATGTTTAAAGCGTGTCATTGCGGCAGGGTTACGCGCTAATACAGCAGCAGTATCAGCAACAGCGGCATCACCAGCATAAGCTCGACCGAGACCTGCTGCTGAGTGTTCTGATACTTGATAGCCAGAAGCATGAGCTTGGCTTGAAAGTATTGCTGTGATGATTAAGGCGATATTATTTTTATTAATGGACATTATACTGTCTCTCTATAATTTCTAGTAGCTTCTTGCTGTTTCACCCTTCAATGAAGGCGGGATTTTAAAGAGAGGGAAGTATAGTTATACCTCAAGAGAATAATAAGCAAATGTGGATAAATATCACAATAAAATGGTTTGTTTGCTTATACTTTGTTCATATTGACGTTTTATAGAGAGGTTTATATTGAGTAAATAATTAAAGTATTTACTCTAAAATAGGCAAGATAATGCGTTACTTTTTGCTGATTAGACGGAGTTCGCGCTATTTCGGCTGAGATTGATGTTTTTAGTGACCAAAAAAAAGGCCCTGAAAAGGACCTTTATAATCAATAATCAGTGTGATTATTTTGCAAGTACGGTTTGTAGCCAAGGCCAGCCTTGCTTTTTACGGCTTAGGGTATTTTCCATCATCAGCATACCGTCTTTTGCATGCTCATCTAAGATGTGGTTCCAATCACCAGTGTAAAGTAGGCGCGTTGTGCTAGTAGTAATATCTGTTAGCATCAGTGCAGCCATACCTAGACCATCTTCGTCACAACGACGTTGAAGATCAGCTTGAAGCTCTTCAATCATGCTATCAACTTGCTCAAGAGTCGCAAGTTCGATTTGACCAACAACAACGTCACGGTTATTGAAAGGGTAACCTTTAAGGTCTTTTTCAACAAGTTGTGCTGCTGTTAGACCTTTGATATCAGTCTTAGCAATTAATAGTGCTTTGATGAATGTTTCTAGATCTTGTACGTCAGCAATTTGAGCAAGCTCATGTACTGCATCTTTATCTTTTTGAGTACACGTTGGAGAGGCAAAGCCTACAGTATCAGATAGGATAGCTGACATCATAAGAACCGCTAGTTCACGCGTAATTGTGTGACCTTCGATCTTAAATAAGTTGAATAGCACTGTACAAGTACAACCTACAGGCCAGATCCAAGCTTCCATTGGGTTAATTGTCATTACATCACCTAGACGGTGGTGGTCAACAATACCTACAACTTCAGCTTCAGCTAAATCATCAGGAGCTTGAGCAAGATCTGAATAGTCAACTAACCATACTTTCTCGCCAGCAACGCTTGTACGTAGCTCTGGAGCTGTAACGCCAGCTAATTCAAGGATATGTAGTGTTTCGCGGTTCATTTCGCCTTGACGAATTGCTGTCGCTTCAAGACCACGAGCCTTAAGGAATGCTGTACAAACTAGTGCAGAACAAATGCTGTCACTATCTGGGTTTTTGTGACCTACAACTTGGATCATGATATTTCCTTTACTTTATCTGTAACAGCATGGTGCTGTGTAACATATATAAGATTAACTCGATTCTTTGTTGATTATACCCCGAAGACGGAATGTTTTATAGGGATAAGCATGATCAAGAACTTACGATGAGGGAGGATTTTAGAGTATTTTGCAGAAATAACAATTATGACAAACAAATAAAGGCGCGAGTGTCTAATCTCGCGCCTTTTTCGTTATTTGAAGATAAAATCTTGTTTAACTATAGCTTATGCTTTTTGAGCTTGCTCAATAGCAACGGCAACAGCAACAGTTGCGCCAACCATTGGGTTATTACCCATACCGATTAAGCCCATCATTTCAACGTGAGCGGGTACAGATGAAGAACCTGCAAACTGAGCATCAGAGTGCATACGACCCATAGTATCAGTAAGACCGTAAGAAGCTGGACCTGCAGCAACGTTATCAGGGTGAAGAGTACGACCAGTACCGCCACCTGATGCTACTGAGAAGAATGCTTTGCCTGCTTCTAGACGTTCTTTCTTGTACGTACCAGCAACAGGGTGTTGGAAACGTGTTGGGTTAGTTGAGTTACCAGTGATTGAGATATCAACGTTTTCGCGGTGCATAATTGCAACACCTTCACGTACATCATCAGAACCGTAACAGTTAATGTCACCACGTTGTGTTTTAGAGAAACGACGCTCAGAAACAACGTTTAGTTCACCAGTAATGTAATCGTATTTAGTTTCAACGTAGTTAAAGCCGTTGATACGAGCGATTAGATATGCAGCATCTTTACCAAGACCGTTAAGAATAACGCGTAGTGGGTTAGTACGTACTTTGTTAGCGTTTAGGGCAATTTTGATTGCGCCTTCAGCCGCTGCAAATGATTCGTGACCAGCAAGGAATGCGAAACATTGGGTATCGTTGTTTAGTAGACGAGCGCCTAGACGACCGTGACCAAGACCTACTTCACGTTGGTCAGCAACAGAACCAGGAATACAGAAAGCTTGTAGGCCTTGACCTAGGTATTCTGCAGCGTCAGCAGCTGTTTTTGCGCCTTCTTTAAGTGCAATAGCTGTACCTAAAACGTAAGCCCAAGATGCGTTTTCAAACGCGATAGGTTGTGTTTCTTTAACGATGTTGTATGCATCAACACCATTTTCGTTACAGAAATCACGTGCTTCTTCTAATGAAGCGAAACCGTACTGCTCTAGTACTGGAGTGATTTTTGCAATACGACGATCAAAACTTTCAAATAATGCAGCCATGATGGAGTTTCCTCTAATTCGGTAAAAACAATTTCAGTGACGCTGTAACTCTTTAAAAAGTTAAAATAAATGCGTCATTTACTTGTGTGATATAGGTCTATGATTACTCGTGACGAGGATCGATAGTACGAGCTGCTTCATCAAAGCGACCGTATTGACCAGTAGCTTGTTCCATAGCTTCTGCAGCAGGAACGCCTTTACCGATAGATTCCATCATCTTGCCTACGTTTACAAAACGGTAGCCAATGATTTCTTCGTTGTCATCTAGTGCAATTTTAGTTACGTAACCTTCAGCCATCTCCATGTAACGAGGGCCTTTTTCACGTGTACCGTAGTGTGTACCTACTTGGCTACGTAAACCTTTACCTAGATCTTCAAGACCAGCACCGATTGGTAAGCCGTCTAAAGAGAATGCAGTTTGAGTACGGCCGTAAACGTACTGAAGGAAGATTTCACGCATTGCAACGTTGATAGCATCACACACAAGGTCAGTGTTTAGTGCTTCAAGGATTGTCTTACCAGTAATGATTTCTGAAGCCATTGCTGCAGAGTGAGTCATACCAGAACAACCGATAGTCTCGATCAGTGCTTCTTCGATGATGCCGTTTTTAACGTTAAGTGTTAGTTTTGCTGCGCCTTGTTGAGGAGCACAAGCACCAACACCGTGGCTTACACCAGAAATAGCAATAACATCTTTAGGGCTAACCCAGCGACCTTCTACTGGAATTGGCGCTGACTCGTGTTGTGGACCACGAGAGATAGGACACATGTTTTGAACTTCACTTGAGTATTGCATTGCTCTGCCTCATAGACACCGCAGTATAGGCAATAAGGTAATACAAAATGTATGTATTAGCGTATTGCTGCTAGCAGTGTAGAATTGATAATTCGTTATCGTGCAGATAATAAGAAGAGGACGCTATACGTTAACAACGCGACGTGTTTGAAAATGAACATCTATCGTTAGATATTCAACAGAAAATAACACGGACCTCAACTATTAAAAGCCGAATGTTGTCAGACGTCATTATCCTTAAAGAAATTCAATAAGGCGGTTAAAGGAGGAACATCATCTCCCGCTATAAGGCTTATTATAAAAGCAATTATTTATAGCAACTATTTATAGCAACAAAACTGATTTTATTATCTATTTTGTTAATGGCATAAATATACGCCTTTTTTTTTATCTACGGATAATTAAATATTGGAAAAAAGATTTCAAATATGAAATCATTAACTGATAATTATTCTTATTAATGTTTGCGTATTTTGAATTTTAAGAGGAGGCTTTATCTTGTTGATAATAAATACTTTATTTTTAATGGGAAATATTCATAAAATATATATAAGGATATTTAGTTTGAATGTATTATTATTTAATCAATATTAAATGATAATTGTTTTTATTATGCCGTCGGAGAATACCATTGCAAGACTTTATTTATAGTGATGAACTTTGTTTTAGGAATATAAAGATTAACGTTCCGGTTAATTATGAACAAATAAACGACGGTTCATTAATGATTTATGCTCGAGAAGTTGTACATAAATCAAACATTGATAAAAACTTACCGTGGTTAGTCTATTTACAAGGTGGGCCAGGTTTTGCTGCACCACGACCAGAAACAAATAGTGGCTGGTTAAAAACAGCATTAAAATATTATCGGGTGTTATTACTTGACCAACGTGGCACTGGTGCAAGTAGTGCTATTTCTTCTCAAACATTAGCCGCTAAATCTCCCCAACTTCAGGCAGAGTACTTAACCCATTTTCGAGCTGATAATATTGTTCGCGATGCTGAGCAATTACGTCAACATTTAGGTATTGATCAATGGGCGTTACTCGGACAAAGTTTTGGTGGTTTCTGCGCATTACATTACTTGTCTTTTTATCCTCAAAGTTTGTCTCGTGTTTTCATGACGGGTGGTATTCCATCAATCACGGCAACGGCTGATGAGGTGTATCAAGCAACGTATAAAAGAGTTGCTGATAAAAATAAGGCTTTCTTTAAGCGTTTTGCTGGAGCGCAACAACAATGTAATGCCATTGCTGATCATTTGTTAAATAACGCGGTTTATTTACCTAATGGACAATTATTCACCGTTGAACAATTTCAGACGTGGGGCATTACATTAGGTGGTGAGGGCGGTGATTTAGCGATGTATTATGCGTTAGAAGATGCATTTGTGACGGTCGAAGGACAACAGCAACTTAGTTATACATTTCTTAATGCTATGCTAAATCAGCAGAGTTATCAGACCAATCCTATTTATACCATTTTGCATGAAGCTATTTATTGTCAACAGCAAGCTTCTGAGTGGGCGGCTGAACGGGTACGTCATCAATACCCACAGTACCAATATCAAACAGGCAGTGATTTGCGTTTTACCGGTGAAATGGTTTACCCGTGGATGTTTGATCAAATGACATGCCTGCAACCATTACGTGAAGCAGCACATTTATTGGCCCATAAAAAAGATTGGCCGCTATTATATTGTGCGCAGCAATTAGCCAATAATACCGTTCCTGTTGCAGCGGCGGTGTATGTTGAGGATATGTATGTCGAATATCGTTATAGCTGTGAAACGTTGGCATTGTTAGGCAATGCTAAATCATGGCAAACTAATCAATATGAACACAATGGCTTACGTGTCGATGGTGAGCATATTCTAGAACAACTGATTGTGTTAGCGGATTCACTTTAAGCGGTGACTTAACGTAAAATAGTACTGTGATTAAATGAAGGTGTATTTATTTTATCACTTATAATCAATAAGACTGCTTATCGTTACGTAATGTTATAATATAACATTTATATTTGTAGCACTAAGTGGTAATGTAATGCATTCAAAAAAGATGATGATTAATGATCTTGATTGATTTTTGATATAGTTGTTGTTAGTACCCTAATATCGGTATTATTTAGTCATAATCAAATGCCCCTCTACGGCAGGGACATGAAGAAACGCTTAGGAAGAATATGGTAAATGTTAGGGCAAGAGTGCCTTTTAAAGTAGGTCTTAACAGCAACATTCCCGCTGAATTGCTTTCATTCAATGGATTAGAGTCAGGCAAAGAGCACGTTGCTATTATTTTTGACGGTGCAGATAAAACCTTAGCACCTTTGGTCCGTATGCATTCCGAGTGTTTAACGGGCGATGTGTTTCATTCTTCACGTTGCGACTGCGGTGAGCAACTTGATGAAACCATCGAAAAAATGGGTAAAGTCGGCGGTATTATTCTTTATTTACGTCAAGAAGGACGTGGCATTGGTTTATATAATAAAATCGATGCTTATGAATTACAGAGCCAAGGTATGAATACCTATGAGGCTAATAATCATCTTGGCTTTGGTGATGACTTACGTGAATTTTCTGAAGCAGCTCAAATGTTGAGAGCGTTAGGCATTAATGAAGTACGCTTAGTGACTAACAATCCGAAAAAGATTTGTGACTTAGAAGAACATGGTATCAACATCGTTGAAGTGGTTGGTACAAAAGCACACGTCAAAGATGGCAATGAAAATTATTTAAAAGTGAAAGCTTCACACGGTAAGCATCGTTTAAAATTTGACTAACATTTATAAAATAAAATAGCCTCATGATATTTTCTCTGTTATTGAAAGTATTATGAGGCTTTTTTTAACTAAAAATTGCCATTAAAGATCAATATTTACTATGGATTAGTTTTTCTAATGTACCCCATAATAAACTATCGTGCGTTATCAACAAGATTCACTTGTTAGTTATTGAGCAGAAGATTACTATTTGCGCTGATTTTACAGGCATAGATACTATTTAAACGAACACACTTCGTCTTTGATAGCAGAGATTCTTTCATTCTATATTTTTCTTATTATTTAATATGTTGATTATTAATAATTAACTTACAATATTAATCTTTTTTGAGGGTGATGGTTGTGATTAAGCAATCTTCGGCTAGTAACATGAGTAAGTTATTATTATTACTCATTATTTTGGTTGCTGTAGGGCAGATGACACAAACAATGTATGTGCCAGCAATTCCTGACATGGCGACATTTTTCTCTGTTAAATCCGCATATTTACAAGCAGTAATGGCTGTATACCTTATTCCTTATGGGTTATCACAGTTTGTTTATGGTCCATTATCTGATCGAATTGGACGTCGTCCGGTTATTATTTCGGGCATGGTAATCTTTCTTATTGGTACTGTTGGCACATTGCTGTCATCGAATTTCCATTGGTTTTTGGTTGCTACGTTTATTCAAGGCTGTGGTACGGGTTGTAGTGGCGCAATGTGCCGTACTGTACCGCGTGATAGCTATGATGGTGATGATTTACACCAAGCGAATAGTTTAATTAGTATGGGGGTTATTTTATCTCCGCTAATTGCCCCTGTTTTAGGTGGTTACCTTTCTAAACATTTAGGTTGGGAGTCAGTTTATGGATTCCTATTAGTGTTTGGTGCTGTTGTCACTATTGCAATGATGAAGTATTTTAGCGAAACATTACCACCAGAAAAGCGTCATGCTGAGCGTGTGTTTGTGAGTTACCGTTATGTATTAAGTAATCGTCGCTTTCAAGGCTATGTTATTTGTCTTATTGCAACGTTTGCTGGTATTGCCGTATTTGAAGCATCAGCAGGGGTACTTTTAGGCAGCGTGCTTAAATTAGATCCGATTACGGTAAGTTGGTTATTTATTTTACCATTACCGGGTTATTTAGGTGGCGCATGGTTATCAGGACGCTTAGTACGTCGTGTAGGTATTGATCGCGTATTAATTATTGGCATGATTGCACTTGTGCTGGGTGCTGTGACAATCATCATTCCTGGTTTTGCTGGCTTAGTAACCATTAAAAGTTTAATTGGTGGTGCGTTTTTGTATTTTATTGGTACAGGTATGTTATGCCCAGTTGCAACAACGGCTGCGGTACAACCTTTTCCTAACCATGCGGGAACAGCAGGTGCAGTACTGGGTGGTTTGCAAAATGTTGGTGCAGGAGCCGCAACATTAGCAGCATCATTTATGAGCGCACAAAGCCAATTTAGCTTAGGTGCTGTTATGACAGTAATGGCAATTATCGTGGTAATGAGCTTGTGGTGGATCCGTTACAGTAAACAAGATACGACGATTCTTGCTCGTTAATAACATTTGGTTGTAATCAAATTGATTAGCTAGCAGTAACGGTTAGACAAATAAAGGCGCGGGATACAACTTTCTTACTAGTTAATTGCTAGTTGAAAGTGTATTCCGCGCCTTTTTATATGGAGTAACGTAGGAACTTAATCACGCTTCCATAAGATATGACAGCCTTTGTTCTCAGGATCACGGCTGATCAGTAAACGAGCAAAAATATCATCAAGTTCGTCATTTTCTTCATTTACAAGACCAACACATACTTCCGCGTAAAGATCTTTATCAATCGCACAAGCAAGATGTTCTTCCCAATCATCACGGGTTTCAACAACTTCAGCTGCGCCACGATCGTCAAATTGCAGGGTAAAAAGCAATACGTCAGCAGGCTCTAAGTTATCAGCAGCCATCTCTAGAAAAATATCGTATGCAACGTCAATAACATCATCGTATGAAATAAGGTTTTCTGTTTCCATGATACTGATTGATCTCTATCTGTGTTTAGTAGTGTTATTATACCGAAACCCTCAAAATATGCGATATCTAGCGATAATCGTTAACTTTGATGACGATAGTTACGCTTGAGTCGATATAGTTTGGGGAATAGTGGTATTTATTCAGTAAGTTAATGGTCATGATTGATAATAAAGTGTCATTAATATGTGTTGGTTGATGTAATGAGTATGTTTTGTGGCTAAGTTTTTACCTTATTTGGATAATCAAACTGTTTTCCAATTAGATTTCATGCCATTGCTTATGGCGGCTGTTACGGATTTACAATCCCAAGTGATGGCGTTACACAGTATTTATCTTAATGGCAGTATTGCCTATCGGCAGGCAACGAATGGTATTTCAGATCTGAACCTTACAGTGGTGATAACAGCACCATTAACGGTTGAAGAACAGCATCGTATTACCATTGTGTGTCAGGATTTAAAGCGTCATTATTCGGTGATTTCAAATGTTGATATTACATGGTTATTGCTTGATGACGTACTTTCCATTACCGCTATCTTTAAGTGGGGTTTTTGGCTAAAACATTGCAGTGTATGTTTATACGGCACTAACCTTGGTGAGCAATTTGGTTATTTTGAGCCGTGCTGGGAAATAGCGAAAGTCTTCAATGATGATATTGCTGCTTTTTTAGTGTGTACGCAGCAACAAATTAAACGCACCAAAAGTACTATTGAATATCAAGATTATTGCCGTCGAGCCGGTAAGAAAATGCTCAGAAGTTGTTTTATGTTAGTGGCATGTCGAAGTGATGATTGGGCATATACTGATCAACAGTGCGCAGATTTTTTTCTTGCATTCTATCCAGATAAAGCCATTGATATTGAACGACTATTTGTATTAATTAATGGTCCACAAGTCCCCAAGAAAGCGTCCTTGTTTATGGTGTCGCAATTTGGTGGTTGGATTGTTAATGAGTTTAATCACATTGAACGAAAAATTGGTTAATACCGTTATTATCGCATCAAGATCAGATTGAGGTTTCTTTGCAGTCAAATTCAACCGGGTTTGTATTAACTCGTCAAAGTCGAGATATTAAAGGACAAACGGAAATTGTTCTGTGGGTAAAAACTGCCACGGGACCTTGTCGATTATCGATTGTTGGCGATAACCCTGTGCTCTTTATCTGTGCTAGCCAGCAACAGCAAGCCACGGAAATTATTCGGGCTGCGAATATTGCGGTGCAATGGAAACCATTGACGCTGAAAACATTTCAGCATCAGAATGTTGTTGGGTGCTATAGCAGCACTATTCGTGACAATCTCACCATCAGTAAATGTTTACAGGTTGAGGGTATTAAGCCTTTTGAAGCCGATGTGCGACTTGCCGACCGTTTTTTGATGGAACGTTTTATTCGTGGTGGGTTAGCGTTTACAGGGGATATAAAACCGCGTAATGGGTACCGTGATGTACTCTTTGCAAAAGCTAAAGCTGCTGATTATATTCCCGATTTAACCTTAGTCTCGTTAGATATTGAGTGTTCAGAAAAAGGGGTTTTATATTCAATTGGCTTTCACAGCCAGATGGACAGCCGCGTTATTATGGTGGGAGAACAGCCTGCTGATTATCAAGCGAGTGATGAACTACATATTGAATGGGTCACGGATGAAAAAGCGTTATTACTCGCCTTAGAATCATGGTTTATTCAATATGATCCCGACATCATTATTGGCTGGAACGTGATTGATTTTGATTTTCGGTTACTGTTGCATCGTGCTGAATGGAATAAAATTAATCTTCGTATCGGTCGTGGTAAACAAACACCGCATTATCGACGTTCTACCCAAAATGCCAATCAAGGTTTTATCAGTATTCCTGGTCGCGTGGTGATGGACGGTATTGATACGCTAAAAACGGCCACTTATAATTTTCGCTCATGGTCATTAGAAGCCGTGGCTCAAGAGCTATTAGGTGAAGGTAAAGCGATTCATAATGTGCATGATCGTATGGCTGAAATTAACCACATGTTTAAGCACGATAAGCGCTCATTGGCTAAATATAACCTTCAGGATTGCAAGTTAGTAACGCGAATCTTTAAACAGACCCATTTATTAGAATTTGCTATAGAACGTAGCCGTCTTACGGGGGTTGAACTTGATCGTATTGGCGGTTCGGTAGCAGCGTTTACCAATCTTTACATGCCACAATTACACCGAGCAGGGTATATTGCGCCTAATCTTGAAAGTGAAAATTGGATAGCCAGTCCTGGCGGTTATGTTATGGACTCTAAGCCTGGGCTATATGATTCCGTATTGGTGTTGGATTTTAAATCGCTGTATCCCTCAATTATTCGCTCATTTAGAATCGATCCGATGGGGTTAGTGGAAGGCTTATTATTAGAAGAGGGTAAAGCTGAACATCAAGCTATTGCTGGCTTTCGTGGTGGTCAGTTCCATCGAACACGCCACTTCTTACCTGAAATGATTGAATCGTTATGGGCTGCGCGTGATCGTGCTAAACGTGATGGTGATAAAGCCTTTTCACAAGCGATTAAGATTATCATGAATTCGTTCTATGGTGTTTTAGGTTCATCAGGTTGTCGTTTTTTTGATCATCGTTTAGCGTCATCGATTACCATGCGTGGCCATGAAATTATGAAGTTAACCCGTGAGTTGATTGAAGAGAAAGGCTATGAGGTGATCTATGGTGATACTGATTCGACCTTTGTATCACTTAAAAAATCCCATTCGCAACAAGATGCAAATGCCATTGGTAATACATTGGTTGAATATATCAACCAATGGTGGACGCAACATTTACAGCAGCAATATGGATTAGTGTCAGCACTTGAAATTGAATATGAAATCCATTATCACAAATTTTTAATGCCAACTATTCGTGGGCAAGAAACGGGCAGTAAAAAACGTTATGCCGGATTAGTTTGGCGTGGTGATACGGAACAAATGGTATTTAAAGGTTTAGAAACAGTGCGTACAGACTGGACACCATTAGCTCAGAATTTTCAGCAAACATTATATTCGATGGTATTTCATGATCAAGCCGTTGATGATTACGTCCGCGATTATACTAACCGTACTTTGGCAGGGGAGTTTGATGAACAATTAATTTACCGTAAGCGTTTACGGCGTAATTTAGATGAGTATCAGAAAAACATTCCACCTCAAGTACGAGCAGCCCGATTGGCTGATGAAATGAATGCCAAGTTGGGTCGTCCATTACAATATCAACAAAAGGGGGCGATAGAATATATATTTACCACATCAGGTGCTGAACCTGTGGAATATCGTCAAAGCGCTATTGATTATAATCATTACTTAGAAAAGCAATTAAAACCAGTGGCTGATGGTATTTTGGTTTTTATTGGGAAATCATTTGATAATATAACGGCATCACAGTTAGGTTTATTTTAATATTATAATGAAAACGCGCTCATATTAAGCGCGCTTCTATTTGAACCTAAAAACGGTTAGTCAAAGTAAGTGATGTGTTTTACGGTATCAGTGCTTGCTAAAATAGGATCAAAATTAATGACACCGCGATTTTGAGTACAAATTTTATAGACATTATCACACTCAAAAATAGCTAAAATTTCATCGTCAGCTCGAAAAATTTCAGGGGGTAATTTCCCGACTTCCCCTATGCAGTCAATACCTTCATGGGTCCAAACTAACTTTTGAATACGTTTGTCATTTGTTGGTGTTGGCGCTGAAACATGCTCTGCAATTGATGAATAAACAGATTGTGCTTGATCAACATCTTTAGCCAATGGTACAAAAAAATCCATGGTTCCCTCCAGTGAATGTATTAATTATGTTTATGGACAATTAATATATTTAATCAATAAATAAATCGTTATCTACCGTGACAATGCTAATAACCTTAGCAGAACTAGTGGCTAAAAATCAATACAGTAAAATAACAAATCAGATTTGTAATAGGTACATTGGTTTTATTTATGTAACAATTAGTGCTAATTTGTACAATTTAAATACAGTTAAGTTAGAATGGTTTATGCTGAATAAAGGCAAATAGGCTAGCTAAAGAGTAGGGCAATATGGAGCAACTTGATTTTTTCGATGTGCCAAGCCCTTGTGTTGGCTGTTGTCAGGTAAATAATCGAGGTTATTGCAAGGGATGTTATCGAAATCGAGATGAGCGGTTTTATTGGCAACAAATGACAGCAGATCAAAAAATAAAAATAATAAAATTATGTCGGCAGCGTTATTTACGGATCATGCGTCGTCAGCTGCAGAATAAAGAACAAGAGAGTGTAGCTTTGTCACCACAGCAGCAATTTCTATTTGATGATGTTAATAAATCAGAGACATAAAAAAAGCACTCCGAAGAGTGCTTTTTTGAAGAGTTTTATGAACACGCAATTAGATGCGTTTAAAGTCCATGTGCTCAACCTTTGGCTTGTACACGTGACGTTGGATGTCTTGAGGCTTAACCTTAACTTCCTGGCCATCGATTACAAGAACAAAACCTTCGTAGAACTCAGGCTTATCCATTTGGTTGATGATATCACTGTGCTTAAGAGTGATAGCTACTGGTGCAGCTTCGCCACCGTAAACGATTGCTGGGAAGTGCTCAGTAAGACGTAGGCGGCGGCTCGCACCTTTACCAAGGTCTGTACGTACAATTGCATTAAATTTCATAATCAATACTCTTTGATTTAATTAATTCACTAAGTAATGCGACCTTACTTAGCGTCGTAAAACGAGCGCGCATACTAACAATCAAAACAACCACATGCAAGCACATTAAACGTAATGTGTTTTTTTTTATTAGTGCAGGGAATTATTGCTTAATATAGCAGCGTATAAGATGTTTTTTAGTTGTCTAAACAGCGTCTTACTTTATAAAAATGAGAGCCTGATAAAAATCAACTAACACGAATGATAATGATAGTAATTATCATTTCTATATGTATAATCGTCATCGAACCGTATTGTTGGATTTTTGTTAAAGCAGGGAATTATGAATAAGCAACTGACACTTATCGCCAGCTCACTCGTTATGGCATTTTCTTCACCATCACTTTTTGCGCAAGATAGCGTTTCTCAATTTGATGAAATTGTTGTTTCAGGAACTCGAACAGAGGAGTCGATAAAAAACATACCGGCTTCAGTCGCTAAAGTGACATCTGAACAAATGAATAAAAATTTAGCAACAGATGTAAAGCAAGCGCTGAAATATGTACCAGGGGTCTCGGTTAATGGTCAGGGTCGATTTGGTATGGAAGATATTACTATTCGCGGCATGAAAGGCAGTCGAGTTAAAGTATTGGTTGATGGTGTTGAGCAGCCCGCATCTTATAATCCAGGTGCTGATGCGATGCGTAAAAATAGTAATAATTATGAAATTGATACGTTAAAAGCCATTGAAGTTAATAAAGGACCGACATCAACACTTTATGGTAGTGATGCTTTGGGTGGTACTGTGATAATGCAGACCAAGAATCCAGAAGATTTATTAAAAGGCGAATCATCACACGTAGGTTTAAAAAGTGGTTATGCGAGCGCTGATGATCAATACAAACTTGGTGTTGAAGCTGCAAAACGTATTGGTGATCTCGAAACGATGATCATTTATACCTACCGTAATGGCCATGAAACTAACGCTTACGATACGCATGATAATAGTAAGGGGGTAACACGTAAATCGGCTGATCCATTGAATATGGAATCGCATAACGTGTTAGCAAAAGCCTTCTATCAGATTAATAATGCTAACCGTATTGGATTTACTGGTGAGTATTATACTCGGAATGCTAACGGCGATATTTTATCTCGTGATGGTTATAGCGTGATGCCTGGTTTTACTTATACCAAAACTCGCGGTGATGATACGAGTAGTCGAAAACGATTTGGCTTTGAGCATGAGTGGTTAGCTGAGAATGTGGTGTTTGATTCATTGAAATGGCAAGTGAATTGGCAGCAACAACGTAGTCAGCATGATAATTATGATCATACTGATATGTTTGGCGATCGTAACCGTTACCGCGAAGGTAACGATACCAGTACTCAATTTGATATTCAGCTCGCTAAAGCGATTGAGTTTGCGCAATCACGTCACCAACTTACTTATGGTGCGACGGTAGTTAATGATAAGTTTGATTTAAATTATGTCGATTATAATTTGAATAAAGGCACGTCAAAGCCGGGTCCAACGGAAGTACCAACAGCAAAATCTGAAAAGCGTGGTGTGTTTATTCAAGACCAAGTTTTCTTGTTGAATGATAAAGCAGTCGTTACTGCTGGTGCACGTTATGATGAGTTTGAAGCTAAACCTGATGCAGCTTCCGGTTTAAAAGATCATAAGAGTGATGCCTTCACTGCGCGTTTAGGTGCGGTATATCATTGGACAGATAATTTCAGTACCTATGGTCAATACAGTCAGGGATTCAGAGCGCCAACATTGCATGAAATGTATTACGATAAAAGTAATATCCCTCATGGTTATATTATTAAATCAAATCCAAATCTTAAACCTGAGGAAAGTAATTCTTATGAGTTAGGTTTACGTGCGGAAAATCATGTCGGTAATGTAACGGCTTCTGTGTTCTATAATGATTATTCTAATTTTATTCAGAAAGTCACAACGAATGCGAATAACCTTGATATTACAACGAATGAAAATATTGAAAAAGCCCGTATCTATGGTGCTGAGTTATCCGCTAATATTTGGTTAGATGAAGTCATTAATGCACCGTTAGGGACTTATGCAAAAGTGTCGGTTGCATACTTAGATGGTGAAGATAAACAAACAGGTAAAACACTGGATACGATTGCACCATTAACATCTGTAGTTGGTGTTGGTTATGATGCACCGAATGAAGTATGGGGTACGGCATTAGATGTCAAGATGGTGGCAGCGAAAGATAATTGGCAAGATAAAGGTAACCTAAATGTAGCAGGGTATACCACTGTTGATTTGACCACTTATTACCATCCAGTAAAAGACATGACAGTACGTGCCGGACTCTTTAATGCGTTAGATAAAGAGTATTGGCAGTATCAAGATATGGCAGGTGTGAACAAAACGACGGATGGTATTGATCGTCGTAGTCAACCTGGACGTAATTTTGGTATTAACGTTAACTACGATTTTTAATAAATTAATATAGCAAAACGTAGTTAAAACAAAGCCGTGTCATGATCTTTTATGATAAAGATCATTAACACGGCTTTTTTAATTGTGGGTATATCTAAGTGTAGTTATACAAATGTGGTTATAAAAGCACTATAGATTTTTTAGAAACGCATTATCTTCCAGTACAATCAATGGTTCTATATCACTGTCTTTTTTAATCACCAGTGAGTCATCAGAACGCAGACAAACACCACCGTAATTACCATCAACAGTAAACGTACAAACCTGAATATATTTATTAGCAACGTTAGGTAAGCACCATAATTGCTGATAAATATTTTTCTGATCGTTAAATTTACCATCAGTTTTATCTAATACTGATTCATTGTGGCTAACGAGATCAATATTACTGCCACATCGACCAGCAATAGGTTTGATCGCATAGCCAGTACGTTTTAATTCATCGGTGACGGTAAAATCGGTATCCAATAAATAATGATGATTAGGGAACAAAGACCACAGTACGGGTAATATTGCTTTATTGCTTGGGATCACTGTCCATAGCGGCTCAAACACTTTGATTTCAGGGCGTAATAACACATCAACCAAGCGTACTTTGGTATCAGGATAACCAGTATGAATAGGCACTGCCGCATATTCAGTACAACTGACTTCACGCACTTGGTCTATTGCGGTTTCCCATGCCCATGTTTTCCACACGCATTCAATTAGACGTTCATTATCATCAATTAATTGACCCGCAGGGTTCCAGTGAATGCAGTCTAAACCTTTAAGGATTTTGCTTTCAATCCCCGCTAAAGACAGTACTTTTTGCATGAATAGCGCATGATAGTCTTCTTCTGCATCATCATCTTGCATAATGTGAACAAATGAATATTCTTGGCTATATTTCCATACACTAGCCAGTTCATTGAGTAAGTCTTCTGCTGGGCTATTTTCAGCAATATCGCCACCTTGTTCAGCCCATTTTTGAATGATTAAACATGCTTCGGTATGGCAAGATGCGGAGTCTGCATTATATTCGTAAACTTTTAATCCCTTGTCACTCATACAGAAATCAAGACGACCCGTTAACATACTGTGACGGTGTTTTTGCCATGATAGACGTAGGCGAGGCCAAAGAATTTTAGGAATATCAAACAGCGCTAATAAATTATCATCTTGGAGTACTTTATCAGTGGCATGTAAGTACATTAAGTGCAATTCATTGGTGGCTTTAGCGAGTTCATGCTCAGCACTTTCTGAAATAGTAAAATAACGATAAATATCATCATTCAGCAGTTTATTCGCATTAGTTTGTAAATAAGTTTGCTCAAGTTGATCGGTGCTATCTAACCAGCTAGTTTCAAATTGACCACTATTTAAACGTTGGGCGCATTGAATGTTTAGTAATTCAGGTGAGGGAGAGGGTTGCGGTAGGCTATACGTTGTATCGGCATTATAAGCCATCCAACCTAGAATCTCAGAATCATCAAACGTATCTTCAATGGTGTAATAGCCATCTTCAACATGTAATGTTAGCTCTCGTGTCCATTGTTGACCTAATGGTAGTGGAGCAAAAGTAACATTTTGTTCGGCAATCATTACTTTATTATTTTCAATATGCGTAATAATGGCAACGTGGCCGGTGTCTTGGAATTCACCACCTTTTTGCCAAATCAATAATGATCCGACAATAGGTTTTTGGCGTGAACCATTTTCAAAGGCATAGAGAGGTAAAATTTTATCGTTAACTACTTGGCGTAAAAAACGTAACGAGAAAATTTCATATGCCATTCCAACATCGGTAAATACCAGCCCATAGTTGATATATAAAAAACGACGTGCAAACTCAACACACTGCCATTTGTATCCCATGTATTCACCATGAACATAACTGCGCATCGCACAGGCGTCGGCATATTTATCCTCATCAATGGTGCTGTAATCTGAAGAGTAGATAGCGATGCCACCAGGGGCATAGCCGAGTAAAGCACCAAAAGGAGCATTATTTGAGGTAGTGTCTGTATTCATGATCTTGGCCTAGTTGATGGTTTAACCTTTTTACGACCGATGATGTGGCTCAGAGAATTGAGCGTTATTGAAATGCATACGCATCAGGGGAATGTTGAAAATAAAGGCTTTGTCATAACCTAAAACTTTAACTATGACGTTTCAATGATAATTGTTAATTAGAGCTTATATTTCAATTAATTGGGCTGCTTTATGAAATGCTTTATATCAGTTGAAGTTTACGTTTTATTTTTTATTCTGATTAATTCAGAAGGCTTATTCATTACCATTGATTAATTCCAAACAGGCATAAAACATAAACATAAGCGTCTACACTGTAATTATTCAGGTTAATGCTAGAGGTTTATATGTTTAGAATTTCACTTATCTTTGTACTGATCTTGAGTTCTTTGCAAGTGTTTGCAGCAAAGCCGATGGATAATGCTATTACAGCCATGTGTGATAATTTAAAAAAATGCACCATTGAACATTTAGCAATGAAGCAAAAGGTTGATGATAAAGCAAAGGCATTGATTGTTCAGGCGTTTGATAAAAAATGTGATGCAATGAAAAGCCATTACCATGACTATATAGAAAAAAAGCCTGAAATTCATGATGATGCTGTTGCATGTATACACGAACTTTCAACAATAAGTTGTAGTGATTTATTGAATAAGCGAGAAAATGTACATTGTTTAGTCTTTACAAAAGATGAATAAAGGAAAGAGTTTTGAGTAGAAGAGATGCCAATAGGTTGGCATCTCTAAGTTTTAACA
>SAMEA5043655__coassemble_100_pt1 | contig 19185 bp, 17 predicted proteins | sample SAMEA5043655__metabat2_low_PE_001 | metagenome-assembled genome bin SAMEA5043655 (sample SAMEA5043655) | Gadus morhua
TTTAGCCCAATGGCTATCGCAACCGTGAAAATTGATGTCGTTACCGCAATGTTTATTTCGATTGCGGTCGCGATGGTTTGTGAAGGTATTCGCCATGGTGCAAAACCTATCTTTAAAGATATTTTGGTTTATTTCGACAGTATGGGTAAGCAATTTGCACGCGTCGTCACCCTTGTTATTGCAGGCCAAGCGTTTGCGCACGGTATGAAAGTCATTGGTTTACTTGATACGGTGATTAACTTTGCGATTAATGCTTCAGTATCCCCAGCATTAATGATTATCCTAATGGTTATTATTATTACCTTTGCAGCAATTTTAATGGGATCAGGCAATGCACCGTTCTTCTCATTTGCAGCGATGGTGCCAGATATTGCCGATAAGGTCGGTATTAATGCCATTGTTATGTTAATGCCAATGCAATTAGCATCAGGTATTGCACGCTCAATGTCACCAATTACAGGTGCTATTGTAGCGGTAGCAGGCGTTGCTGATGTATCTCCGTTTGAATTAGTAAAACGTACCGCTATTCCAATGATCGGGGCGTTAATTGTTTCAACAACGATGTCATTACTTTTAGGGTTGTAATCTCATCGACTAACCAAAAAGAAAACCCCGTTAGTTATCATGTTAATGCATAACTATAACGGGGTTTTATTCGTAGTTATTTATACTAACGGATCAATTTAGATACGCTTCCAAGGGCCATTGGCATTGCCAGGTTGATCACCTTTGGTCCACCATTTTGCTTGGTAGTTATTGCCGTCAAATATAACTTCATCACTACTATTGTAGGTTTTAGATGCTGACCACCCACCAACTTCACCCGTCTCTTCTTCTACCCATACTGATGAAGCGCCAGGCATTTCACCTTTGGTCCACCATTGAGCAGTATAAGTAATGCCGTTATAAACGACGGTATCACCTGAGTTATAGATAGTATTTGTATCCCACGTATCGCCAACCGTACCACCTTCAGCTTTCACGTTAACAATCACTGTTTGTTGTGCTGATGCTTGACCATCAGAAACAGTAATCACAACATTTACGGTTGTATCTGTGGCTGTTGTTGGCGCTGTAACGGTAACATCAGCACCTGTTGCAGTCACTGTAACCTGACCCGTTGATGCAGAGTAAGTTAATGTATCACCATCAACATCTGTCGCGGTCACTGTAATAACAACATTCTGACCGCTATCAACATCAACCGTTGCTGGCGCGGTTAATTCTGGCGCGGTATTTTCAACCACACCCGAACCTTTCACATTAACAACAACAGACTTAGTTGCACTCTTACGGCCATCAGTAACTTTAATTGTTACTGATGTCACTATATCTGTTGCTGAGTTTGGTGCTGTATAAGTTACCGTTGCAGTACCATCACCATTTTCGATTATTTGCGCTTCTGCAGAGCTAAAGCTTAAACTATCGCCATCGGCATCCGTTGCTGAAACATTAAAACTAATTGTCTCACCCGCAGCAGCAGCTTGTGCACTTGGTACGGTTAATTCAGGTACTGCATTTGGCGTGGTATCAGCACTAAAGACATCATCAATCGCTTCTGCAAGTGGTGAACTTAATTTCGTACATTCTTTGAGCTTACTACCATGATTGATAAAGGTGCCTTCACATTGAATATCACCGTGTACTTGCCATACAATCACACCACCTAAATCATTATCAACAATGTATTGTGCTTTTTTCTTTATCGAAGGAACATCATCATAACTTAAGAAGTATTTACCTTTAACTGCATAAGGCACTTCCGCATTCGCATCCCACTTATGCTCCCAGCCGGAAGTTTTAACGATATAGTTATAATTTGGTGAACCTTCGAACTCTTTCCAGTTATCAACATCAACTGCCGTTAATAATGGCCCATCAACCGACATATTATAAATACGCTTATCTGTTGGCGCACCTAAGTAAGCCTCTGCTTCGGTCGTTTGAACACCACGGCCATAGAACGCTGCTCCAAAATTGATTTTTTCAGATGGGATGCCTTTCTCTGCCATCCAAATACGTAGTGTATCTAAATCAAGACCTTTAAATTCTTCTTCTGGGTATGGATACAATGGCGCGTTATGCCCAGTAACATTTGACCACGCACCGTTAAGGTCGTAGGTCATCATGTTGAAGTAATCCATTGATTTAACAAGACGTGGCCAATTAAATCCTTCGAGTTTAGCGGTTGATGCTGAGAATGCAGCAGTAAGCAATTTGTCAGGACCAATACGCTTGCGGATATCTTCCATTAACTGTTCAAAGTTAGCAAAATCAGCAGGATCGCCTGCGAAGTTCATACCGCCAAAGCCTGGATATTCCCAATCAATATCAATACCGTGGAAACCTAATGCCATTAACTTATCTAAATCTTTAAGGAAACGGGCTTTTTTAACGGGATCAGCGGCCATTTCAGGAAAGTGCTTAGACATACTCCAGCCACCGAGTGATGCCATAACTTTAACGCCTTTTTGGTTTGCAAGATCAATCAAACCTGGAGCGCCACCTTCTTTTTTAAGTGGAATCGGCATATTGCCTTCGATACCTGTTGGCTTATGACGCCAGCCTTTACCACTTTTAACAAAACCTTGTGCTTTTACTTTCTCTAAATTTTCGGCATCCCACGGCTCATTAACAGGGTATTGGTGAATATATTCCAATTCTCCCCACAGAATATGGAAATCCCAGCTTGAATACACATCTGGGTGGAGTAACGGCCCTGGCTCCTGCACGCTACCTGGCTTATAAATTTGTTTATTACGTAAATCACCACTGTGTAAGGTACCGTCTTTTGCTACGCCAAAAAATGAGAAATTAAGAATAGAGTAAATATCCATATCTACGTTCAAATGCGTCGCTTCACCTTTTACAGTAAATCCAGCATTAGTACCTTTCCATGCTTCCCATTGCGTTAGGTAACCTATTACGTTCTTATCATGTGTTGGCGCGGCTTGTACTTGAGCGGCCGTACTTGCGAATAAAAAACCTGCAATAATGCCCGCAACTTGGGTTTTATTAAATCCCTTTTCCATTTTGTGCTCCACGTTATGATTAATAGCTAATTGCTATATCAGCTTTTATAAATACAACTGATTTTTTATAACGATTAGTAATGCTTTTGGTCATTAAAAATCTAAACATAGTGTGAAGTAACTTTTTTAATTTAGCGAAAAATAATCACAAATTTAGGCTCAATAACTAACATTAATGCAACAAGATAGTCAGATAACATCTTTTTTTAGCCACAGCATTCAAAAAAAAGCACTTTTATACATGTAAAAATAAAGATGTGGAAGAGATAATATTTATATAAAAATATCATTCTAAAGCGGAGGAAGGCGTTTTTAGGGAAAATATGTCCTCAAATAAAAACAAAAAAAGCGAATCGAATAAATCGATTCGCTTTTTTATTACAAACACTTCTAATATTATGATTATTAACGAATAAATCGGTTATAAACAAATAGTAGAATGAAAGCGCCTAATGTTGCAGTGATAATACTGCCAATGTTAACGCCTGTTGCGTGGCCTAAACCAATAAATTTACCAACAAAGCCACCAACAAAAGCACCACCAATACCTAGCGCCATTGTCACAATCCAGCCGCCGCCATCTTTACCAGGCATTAGCCATTTTGCTAATGCACCTGCGATTAAACCTAAAATAATCCAAGATAAAATGCCCATTCTCTTTCCTCAATTGGCTGATTTTTCACTCTCAATAGAGATAATGTGATTATGGTATAAGTAGACATATATCACACTATTGAGTTCAATAAAAATTACATCACGATAAAAATAGTCGCACTGGTCACAATTATTTACTGCGATTGACTAGCGTGAGCTTCCTGACTTCAAGTAAAATACCCTCCGCTTGCGAGCGTTCATCTAGTCGCATTTTCACTCACAAAAATAGAGAATTACACGTAATGAAATACCAATGGATTTTATTTGATGCTGATGAAACCTTGTTTCACTTTGATGCATTTCACGGCCTTCAACTGATGTTTTCTCGTCATAACATTACCTTTACTGATGCTGATTTCGAACAATATGAAGCGATTAATAAACCATTATGGGTTGATTATCAGAACGGTATAATTTCAGCGACTGAATTACAAAACATTCGCTTTGAAGCATGGGCAACCAAACTTTCGCTATCAACAGAGCAATTAAATCACGATTTCTTAATGGCAATGGCTGATATTTGTACGCCATTAACTGGGGCGAAATTACTGCTTGAATCATTAAGTCCACATGCAAAATTAGGTATTATTACTAATGGTTTTACCGCATTGCAGGAAATTCGTTTACAACGCACAGGGTTTACAGATTTTTTTGATGTACTTATTATCTCAGAACAAGTCGGTGTAGCAAAACCTGATACTCAGATTTTTGATTATGCTTGTCAAAAGATGAATATGACTCAACGCCAGCAAATCTTAATGGTTGGTGATAACCCACACTCTGATATTTTAGGTGGGATCAATGCAGGCATGGATACGTGTTGGCTTAATAGTGATCACCTGCCGCAACCTATCGGTATTAGACCCACTTATACCGTATCATCGCTCGCTGAATTACAAGCTCTGTTACTGCCTTAAGACTCATTAGATTGTATAAAAAACCAGATACCATTATATAACGATTATTATTCAGTTACTTATATGGTATCTAGTGAGTAAGCATAAAAAAAACAGTAATTATTTCTTTGTCGAGCTTTACAATCACACGAATACCGATTAAGTTTGGAGCTCATTTTTCTTAGAGCGTATAAGTTATGTCTCAGAACATTAACAACAATCAGGATGCTACCATTACAGCAACCATACAGATTGCTTGTACGCTAAAATCTGTCGTCGTCGTCACTTTCTGACGCTGACGGGTAATTTATTCGTCAGTAACGCTGGCGGATATGAATTTCACTTCTTATTATCTCTTCCAGCATACTGACTCACATTGTTCGTTTTTGAATAAGGTATGTCATTTGAAAAAAAAAGAACTTGCAGCCATTGGTTTTATGACCTTTGCACTATTTCTTGGTGCTGGTAACTTAATATTCCCCCCTCTTATGGCACAACAAGCTGGTGAAAACTGGTTAATTGCTATTGCTGGATTTTTGCTAACAGCTGTTGGTTTACCTGCATTAACACTGGTTGTTCTGGGACGGCTATCTTCTGCTGAAAAATTAACTGCTGCATTACCAAAATGGATGGATCGTTCTTTTTGGTTCTTAGTGCTAACAACACTCGGCCCTGCGTTTGTTTTACCGCGAGCGGTTACCGTTGCTTATGAGATGGGTATAAAGCCTTTCTATTCTGGCAATGGTTTAATGGTCTTTTCTGCTGTTTTCTGTGCACTAACATTAGTGTTAGCACTTAAACCAGGAAAATTAGTGGATTATATTGGTAAAGTCATGACACCCGCATTGATTGCAATGTTGGCACTACTGGCAATTTCAGCGGTTATTAATCCTTTAGGCTCACCAACCACAGCAATTGAAATCTACCAAAAAGCACCTACTGTTAATGGCTTGATTCAGGGTTACATGACATTAGATGCGATTGCAGCGGTTGCTTTTGGTTGGGTTATTATTCAAACAATCCGTAATACTGGTGTCGAATGTAATAAAGCAATTTCTTACTATACTCTTCGCATCGCACTTATTTACGCGGTTCTAATGTCACTTTGTTACCTTGCTATGGGGTATTTAGGTGCGACGTCTTCTGGTATTGCGCCACAAGCAACCAATGGCGGTGAAATCCTTACCCGTTATGCGGCCGGTGAATTTGGTACGCTTGGACAACTGTTGTTAGCCACGATAACCTTAATGGCTTGTTTAACGACAACGGTAGGCCTAACCAATGCTAACGGTGAGTATTATAAAAACACCTACGGTGTAAAATTCAAACTCAGTGCTACCGTAATTATGGTGTTAACAGCAATTATTTCTAACGTCGGTTTAGAAACCATTATTAAAGTGAGTCTGCCTGCGATTTTAATTTTATGCCCGATTTCTATTTCGCTAATTATTTCAACATTTTTCATCCGTAATCACTCGACACCAACAAAACGTATTATTTCCACTAGCCAAACTATTGTGGTGATCGTTGCAACAATTTTTGGCAGCATTGATGCCTTAAATATTTTAGATAAATTACCCACAACCATCACAACCATTGCTGAACATTGGCTACCATTATTTGCATCTCATGCCTCTTGGTTAGTCCCCGTTAGCATCACTATTTTAATCAGTAAATTATGCAGTTATGGCTATAAAAACCACGATAGCATCGCTGTAAATTAATAAAGTGTACGTTTCATTATCGTAGGGCTAGATGATATCTAGCCCTTCACTCTCATCACTTTTTCAAAAAACAGCACACTCTAACAACACAATAAATTAGCACCACCACTATTGATCAACAGTAAACCTTTAAAATCTCGCTAATTGGTTAACATTAAACGCTTAAATTAAATTTTTTTCACAATCATTAATAAAAAGTTGAAGAAAGTTATTTACAACACTAACTTTTCTTTATACTTTTAACGTGTAATTCACTTATTCACTAATAGAAGTTGTTAATTTATGCATTCAACTGCGTTTGAACATAGAGCACACAAACACTTAGCTTCAACGAAAGCGACTAATGCTTGGGTTGAAGTGACTTCTATGACGATAATAAAAATATCTCGAATTATTTCCGCTTTTATTCTAGTGATTATTCGCTAGGCTGGCGGGCAAGTTTCCGTCAGCCGTTGCTGATGGAGGATAAGCTTCAACTCTTCATACCATCTTTCAGCAAACCTGCGGAACCATTATTAACGAAGTGACAGTGCGATAACACTTACACTATTACGTTATTAATTACTGTTCAACACTTACCATAATGCAGGTACAACATTTGAAAACACAAGATTTACTCGCTATCGGTCTTATGACCTTCGCCCTATTTTTAGGTGCTGGTAACTTGATCTTTCCTCCCGCGATGGGGTTAGATGCAGGTACATCATTATCATCAGCAATGAGTGGTTTTTTAGTCACCGCTGTGGGTCTACCTGCTTTTACTATTATTGTTCTGGGCCGCATAGGCAGCACAAACAACCTCACTAAAGCATTACCGAAATGGTTAGCAACGACATTCTGGATTCTATTATTTACTGCGATTGGTCCTGCTTTTGGCATGCCTCGTGCAGTTACTGTTGCTTATGAAATGGGATTAAAACCTTTTTTCAAATCAGATCATCTGGTTGCTTTCTCGATTGTATTCTCTGCTTTAACATTAATTTTAGCGTTTAAACCCGGTAATCTGGTTAATTACATCGGTAAGATCATGACACCTGCGCTGATTTTCTTATTAGCAGGATTAGGGCTAGCGGCATTTATTTCACCGCTAGGTGTACCTGCTGCACCTTATGGCGATTATCAGCATAGTGCTGTCACCAGTGGCTTAATCCAAGGTTACATGACCATGGATGCTATCGCAGCGGTTGGTTTTGGTTGGGTTATCATTCAAGCAATTAAAGCAAAAGGCGTAGTATCACAAAAAGGAATCGCTAGCGTCTCATTTAAAGTCGCAATGATCTATTTTGTATTAATGGGCAGTTGTTATATTGCTATGGGGTATGTTGGCGCAACCTCAACCTCTATTGCCACTCATGGCATGAACGGCAGTGTGATCCTTACTCGTTATGTTGCGGGTGAATTTGGGGTCTATGGTCAATGGTTACTGGCGGCGATTATCATCATGGCATGTTTAACCACTACCGTTGGTTTAACCAATGCCTGCGCTGAATATTATCAACAAACATTCAAAGCATCGTTTGGTTTTACCGCGACAATTATTGTGGTGCTAACAGGCATGATTGCTAACTTTGGTCTTAATGATATTCTCAAAGTCAGCTTACCGGCTATTTTAGTATTATGCCCTGTTGCGATTGCATTAGTGTTTGCTTCTTTAACGGCTTCGACCATTCATGTTTCAACACTAACGCATACCTCAGTATTAGTGACAGCTGTGGTATTTGGTACTGTTGATGCCGTGAGTATTCTAGGTAAAATGCCAGTCGATCTTAACCAGTTTTTTAATAAAACATTACCGCTATACCAAGCGCATGCTAGCTGGTTATTACCAACGCTATTGATCTTATTTGTTACGACTATCATGGCACGACTACCTATCATAGCGCGTAAGTTTAATGTGGTTGATTACCGGTTACATTCAACGGCTAAAAATCAATAATATCATCGCGTAAAGATAATTGGGGTTATCGATACACGTATATATCACGATTGTTATTCTCTATGACACATAAAAAAGCCTCTTACAACTTCAGCTTGAAGTACAGTAAGAGGCTTTTTATTACGTCTGATCACATTACCTTATTCAGGTAAACGCTCACCTGTCATGAACGCATGTAAAATTTCAGGTGTTAACTCACCCGCAGCTTCTAAACGTTTAAGCTCTGCCACAATTTTCTTTTGATCATCAATTGATGGAATCGGTAATTCTGGCTCTTTTTCATAATCATCAGGTAACGATAAATTAAGATCGTGCATGGTAAACCCTTGGTTATTTAAACAAATTCTAATTTTCATGATTATACACTGAAAATTGATCAGAGTTCAGCTTTACCACATAACGGTAATCGGAATTACAGTGATGCTTGATGCTGAGTAATTAATCGATCCATTGCTTCTCGTGCGCGTAGTTGAGCATGTTCAAATATATCGTCTTGGCTCATTGGTTCAACCACTTCATAGTAACATTTCAATTTAGGCTCAGTACCAGATGGTCGCACAACCACTCGAGCACCATCTTCAAGGTGATAAATCAATACATCACTAACAGGTAAGTCAATCGCCTCAACCGATCCATCAGCAAAAATACGTAATGACGTTTTAAAATCCTCAGTACTGTGAATAGCTAATCCTGCAATCGCTTGTGGTGGCGTTGCACGGAGTAAATCACCAATAGGTGCAGCGGTTGGATCAAGTGCAATACTGCGTTGAGCATTAATATATAAGCCGTACTCACGGTAAATCGCTTCAAGTTGATCCCAAACCGTCTTACCGTTTGCTGATAGTTCTGCCGTCAGCTGAGCAAATGCCACTAACGCAGATAATCCGTCTTTATCCCATACCGTATTACCAATGGTGTAACCTAACGCTTCTTCATAGGCAAACAAGAATTGATGATCAACGGTTTGACGCTCCATTGCGACATTGGTTAACCATTTAAAGCCAGTCAGTGTTTGATAATATTGCGCACCGAGTGCTGTTGCAATTTTGCCTAATAATGTTGATGAAACTATGGTATTACCCACTAAACGGGTTGAAGCTTGCACATGATTAAGTAAATAATAACCAAACAATGTACCCACTTGATCACCCGTTAGCATCTGATACTCGCCATCATTACGGCGTACAGCCACAGCAAAACGATCAGCATCCGGATCATTAGCACATGCTAACATTGCTCCATGTTGTTTTGCTTCAGCAATAACAAGATCCATGGCGCCTGACTCTTCAGGATTTGGAAACTTCACCGTTGGGAAAGCGCCATCAGGTTCACGTTGAGCTGCAACACTATAGACATGCTTAAAACCGGCATCTGTTAATAATGTTTCTGCCATATCAGCACCAACACCATGCATCGCAGTATAAGCAATACTTATATCTTGTGGATTATGATGATTATTTAATAATGGGTTAGTATTTATTGCCTGACGATAATCTTGATAATAAGCATCATCTAACCACACTAATAACCCTTTTTCTTCGGCTTCAGCTAGATCCATAAGGTGTAATTCAGATTGGGTAGCTTTATCTATTTCAGCAGCAATACCAGCATCATGAGGCGGAATGATCTGAGCACCGTTATTCCAATAAACTTTAAAGCCATTATAAGCCGGCGGGTTATGGCTAGCAGTAACGACAACAGCAGCTGCAGTGTGTAAATGTTTAACGCCAAAAGCAACAATCGGGGTTGCGGCAACTTTAGTAGTGAGATAAACCTTAATACCTTGTGCCGCTAAAGCTGCTGCCGTATCGTGAGCAAATTGACGTGAGTCAGGACGACCATCATAACCAATAACGACGCCTTTATGCGCTGCAGTACTGTCTGTGCGTAATAAGTACTGGCCAAGCCCTGTTGCTGTTTCTTGAATGACGAGTCGATTCATTCGATTAGGCCCAGCACCAACAACACCACGCAAACCTGCGGTACCAAATTCTAAGCGTCCATTAAAACGATCAGCTAATTCAACAGTCGCATTATCAGCCACTAATTGTTGTAATTCTTGACGTGATTTAGAGTCAGGGTCTCGCTGTAACCAACGCGTAATTTCATTATTCATTATTGTTATCCTAGTTCATTTATCATCATCACAACGCAATGGTCACAACTGAGCCATTATGCTGACAGGGTTATCACCATCGTACATGTATTTATCATTACCATTGCACCAGTAATGCAAATGATAAATACTCTCATTAAAATATTCCCTATTTCATTGAATTACAACTACCGTTAAGTAACATTTTTTTAGCAAACGATTACGGTTATCAATGCCTATTCACCATTTCTTTGGCGCTTATTTAAAACAGTAATACCTAAAACATCCTCTAGGCAAATATTTAGACATAAAAAAAGCCTCTTTCGAGGCTTTCTTTATTTCGTCGTATTTACCACATTAGGTCATCTGGGATAACAAAATCAGCATACGGATCATCTTCATCAACAATACTTTCATCTACCACATTGTTCAGTACAATCGATTCTTGATCACGTAAAGCAATCTTATCAGCGACAGCGGCAGGAATAACTTCATAACCATCAAGATAACGTGCAATCGCAAGACGGCCATTTACAAGTTGAGTTTGGATTATCTTATCAACATAAATTTTCTTCACCGTGGTACCATCGGTAAAGTTATAACCAATATCACCGTGATTACGATCTAAACGGTTCATCTCAATTAATTGTTTCACTTGTGAGATAAATGCTTTTTGTTGCGCTTCTTCATCTCGCTGACGGTTAAGCGTTTTATCTTTCTCCAGCTGAGAGACACGATTTTCCTCAACAGCCGCTTTGGCTTCTTTCGCTTGAGTACGTGATTTTTTAGTGGTCTTACCGGCTTTTTTTAGCTTTTTCTTATCAATAAGACCCGCTTTTAGCATTTGCTCTTGTAGGCTTAGCTTTGCCATTAAAACTCCATCAATTATTCGTAACGATAAGTGATTATTTCACTCATAGATTTATGAATACTATTATCCATGTTTGGTCTAAAACAGGTCAAGCATTGCTGCACATAGATGTAATAATTATTTAAATCAATATTACGGTAAAGTGAAAATACCGCCTCATAAGCAACCCGATCGAAAATAAATATAAAATACATTTTTAGCACTAAAATGTCAGAAAATGCTGATAATTAAATCTATTTTTTGTATTATTATTAACAACATACTTATTAATTGTTATCAGTAATATACTCAGCAGGGAATATAACATGAGCTTATTAAGTTTTATGCGTAACATCAGTATTACGTTTTTTAGTCACCGCATAATAAGCTTATCAAGTAAGGAGTCTTCGACATGGATATGGTAGAAATAGTTAGTCTTGGTGCACAATTTTTTAATCAATCGCCTGCAAATACTCAAGCTGTCGATGAAAATAGTATTTTTTCAGCGCTCTCTCATTTATTAGACGGTAACGCTCAAGCTCAAAATGTGAATCTCCAAACTGTGATTAAAACGCTCAATCAAGCTGACTTATCCAATATTGCTAACTCTTGGCTCGGTAACGAAGTTAATGCTAATATTTCAGCGACCAACATTACTACTATTTTTAGTACCGAGAAACTTGCCACATTCGCGGCTGAACTCAAAATGCCAGAGCAAGATGTCATTCTCGGCCTACAAGATGCATTACCAACGATGATTGATCAAGCAAGCCCTGGGGGTGATATTGATCATAACTTACTTATTCAGCCTTCCGGTGAAATTCATGGTATTGATGATTTAATGGATATAAATAATCTGAAGAGTTTTGCCTCAACCTTTTTTGGTAAAAAATAGCGATGTTACTATTATAATCTGTAGTCGATATCTACTCACGTATCTGCGGATTATACTCGCTGAAAATCATACACTGAGCCTAATTTTAGAATATAAGTCAGCTCATCTAATGCCATTTGTGATTCCAATCCTAATGCTGGATCAGCTAAATCAGCTTCTCGTAACCGATCTCGATAATGTAAATTAATCCATTCTCGTAAGCGTTTAAATAATGTATCCGTTAATAATACCGCAGGGTTCACCGCTTGCCGTTCTTGTTCGGTTAATACTACTCTTAAACGTAAACATGCTGGCCCACCACCGTTGTGCATACTCTGGCTTAAATCAAAAAAATCAACCCGATTAATGCCGACCCGCGCTTGCAATAACTGTTGTATATATTGCCATATCTGAGGATTCTGTTGGCACTGTTGCGGTAAAATCAAACTACTATCACCATCAGGTAATGTGACTAATTGCGAATTAAATAAATAACTACTTACTGCGTTATCAACACTAACTACATCATTAGGCACTTCTATAATAGAAAAGTCCGCTCCCATTTTTTGCTGTAACTGTTGATAAACATCCACTTGATTTAAAAAAGCATATTGATGACAAAACAAGGTTTGTTGATTCCCCACCGCAATGACATCATTGTGAAATACACCTTGATCTATCAATAATGGATTTTGTTGAGCCATCACAACCTGTTGTGGATCGAGTTGATGTAAACGAGCAATAGCCGCACTGGCTTCATAGGTTTGTCGAGCAGGATAACGTGTAGGGGCTTGTTGATGCTGATCGAAACCATAACGTCCAAAAACAAACATTTCGACACCTTGATCACCATACTGTCCACAAAAACGGCTATGGTTAGCAGCACCTTCATCACCTAATTGTTCAGATGCAGGTAATGGCTGATGATGACAAAAATGATTCTCATCATTAAACATCGCCGTCAAAATACGGGCTGTTGTTTGAGGTTCAATAGCACGATGAAAATTATTCACTAAATTCGCCGGCGTGAAGTGTATACGTCGATCATAGGTATCAGCGGATGGGGATACTGTTGCAGCATTAGCAGCCCACATACTTGATGCTGAACAACAACTCGTTAATAGTTTAGGCGCCTGCTGGGCTGCTTGTTGTAACACTCGATGATCACTACCACTAAAACCAAGCCGTCTTAGCATAGTTGTATCTGGCCGCATTTGAGGAGCAATAACACCTTGTACCAATCCTAAATTGGCCAATGCTTTCATTTTATCTAGGCCTTGTAATGCGGCTCTTTTAGGATTTGATATTTGCTGGCTATATTTTTGTGAAGCAATATTTCCTGCCGATAAACCACTATAATTATGTGTTAGCCCGACTAAACCATCAAAATTAGCTTCATATGCAATCATCAGTTCCTCCATGATATAAGTCATATACCTTTATTATTATAGCCATCTATCCTTATATATGATTTCAGCCATGGTTAAGAACTGATCGTTTATCATACCCATAAGTAATATTTAATATTATTAGAGAGACTCACTGCGGTGATTTATAAAAAATCGTTAAAAAACGCCATTTAATTATTGCGTAAAGGCATCAATATCCTTTAAAATCAACTCATCCGATGAGTTTTATAAGTATTTGTTATAAAAAATACCAGTTGTGCTACTGTCAATAATAGCTACAATGCCCAGCCCCAAACCCAAATGTGGCATTTCAAACTAAGGTTATGCTCTATGAAAGTAAAAGTAGTCGATTTTATCAAACGTAAACGTGAAGTGTTATCACATCACCCGTTTGAATTTAAAGACTGGCTATCACCATCAATCCGTGACTATTGGATTGAATTCCTCAATAAAGCCAATAGCAGCCATTTTGCAACTTGGGTAAAAGATCATAACCTCGTATCTATATCTAGCGGTGAAGTAATCTCTGATCCTATTGTTATTGAGATGCATCCAGAAGCCACTAAAGTAATGGCTGAGCTTACTGCATCATTAGGTGAAGAAATTCATGTTGGCGAATGGTTAACCGTCGATCAGCTACGTATCAATAACTTTGCTAACGTTACTGACGATCATCAATGGATCCATACCGATCCACAAAAAGCAGCAGCAGAATCTCCATTTAAAACAACCATCGCGCATGGTTTTTTAACACTTTCACTCCTATCAGTATTAACTGACAGTGTCGATCCTGCTAGCCCAAAATTTCCATCAGCAAAAATGACCGTCAATTATGGTCTAAACCAAGTTCGATTCCCTTACCCTGTTAAAACTGGCGTTAATATTCGTGCAAGAACAAAAATTCAGTCGGTAACACCGATTAAGCGCGGTTTAGAAATAGTGCAAGAAATTACGGTTGAAATCGAAGGCTGTCGTCGTCCTGCTTGTGTTGCTGAATCAGTCATGCGCCTTTATTTCTAATCTGACTGTGAGTACAATCATCCTCTTTCCAAAAAGCCGATACGTCGGCTTTTTATCTATTTGCAAGCATTCGTTACAACTGCCGAGCTAAAGAAGCAAAAAAAAGCATTTAATTCATTATGTTATTTCTGTTTATTCTTTTCATATTTTGATGATCTTATAATATAAACCTAACTTTTCATTAATAGTCATTTACCCAAAGAAGAAGACTGGTATGGTAGCCGAACATTTTTGGGCTAGGTATCATTATGAACAAGTGGATAAAATTCATCCCCCTCATTTTATTGATTGGCTATTTCATCACGTATGATGTCTTTAACCAAGTAAGTCAACCAACACCAACAGAACAAACAACGAACAACCAGTAACTAATCTACTAGCAATAAGATTCTTATATCATCAATAGATTAGAGGTAGCATGGTGATTATTCCATGCTCTTACTGATTGAGACGCTTTATACCCTACGCTTCCTTCATCACTCCAACGCCTTATTCTTATTCTTATCATGTGCAGCCATATCTATTACTCCCCCCATATCTATTACGCACACATTTCTATTTACTCAACTATTACATTTTTCATTGTAATGCATAACAAAAGTAACCTTACCTTGCAATTATCGTTATTTTCATCTTAAAAATGTGATGCTATTCTTATTTTATGATCTAGAAAACACCAAGATTCTCTAGACAAGCCATAATTAAAAACATGTTACCAAATCACATTTGTTCCAGTTTATAGGATGTGATTTGGTTTTTTTATTTATAGCCCTCAAACAAAAGACCCTCTTCTGTCTCTCCCTGCTTTACCTCTTTCGAATCACAGGGTAAATTCATTGCATCCACATTTAGTCAGGTATGCGTGATGTCTTCAAAAATTAGAGTGCTGATTTCAGACTCAACCAATCCATGGTTCAATCTTGCTGTTGAAGATGCTATTTTCCGTACAATGTCGCCCCAGCAACGAGTATTATTTTTATGGCGAAATGACAATACGGTTGTCATCGGACGGGCACAAAACCCATGGAAAGAATGTAATACGCTTAAAATGGAACAAGATGGTATTACTCTTGCTCGTCGTCAAAGTGGCGGTGGTGCAGTCTTTCATGATCTAGGTAATACCAATTTTACCTTTATGGCGGGTAAACCTGATTACAACAAAACAATATCAACCGATATAGTACTTACAGCACTAAAAAAACTAGGGATTAATGGTAAAGCGACAGGTCGTAATGATTTAGTCGTTGAAGATGCCGAGGGAGAGCGTAAGTTTTCAGGCTCAGCATACCGTGAAACAATGGATCGCGGGTTTCATCATGGTACTTTATTACTGAGTGCCGATTTAACACAGTTAGCACATTATCTTAATCCAGATAAAAAGAAACTAGCAGCAAAAGGGATCACTTCCGTCCGTTCGCGAGTGACGAACCTCAACCAAATAGTCACTAATATTGATCATAAAATGGTATGTGATGCCATCATTGATACATTTTGTGATTATTATAACGATCATGTTGAAGCCGAGCATATCTCACCACAGGCATTACCCGAGTTAGCTGGCTTTAATGAAACCTTTGCAAAATTTAGTCGCTGGGATTGGAATTTTGGCAATACGCCTCAGTTTACACATAGCCTAGATGAGCGCTTTAGCTGGGGTGGTATTGAACTGCATCTTGATGTCAATAAGGGTAATATCACTGAAGTAAAACTCTTTACTGACAGTCTTGATCCTGCACCGTTAGAATTATTAGAGCAACGATTAATTAACTTACCTTATAATAGTACCGCGATTAGTACCGCTATTAATAATTTAACTATCGAATACCCATATTATAATGATGTTTTAATGGATATTAATCATTGGTTACAAAATACGATTAATTAACGTTATTTCAATAATTAAAATAATAACAAGACCGTTTAATTATCGGTCTTGTTATTCATTAAATAATCACTATTTATTCTTTTTTACCATCACAATCATCACAACACCTATTTATTATTCGCTCTTGGCAATTATAAGGCTCAATATGAATGATAATATCAACAACTTCATCCAATTTATTTAACAAATGTGTTTTGAAATTTTCAGTAATATTATGTGCACGCTCAACACTCATTTCAGGATCAACCAATAGATGAAAATCTAATAGAATGGTACTGCCAGTACGACGACTCCTTATCGCATGAACTTCTTTAATATCTTTATCTTCAGCTGCATATGCCTGAATTTGTTTTTCAATATCTGAATCAGCTTTTGCTTCAGTTAATTCTAAAATTGCAGGCCATAAAATTTCAAAGGCTGCTTTTAAAATCATTACCGTTACAATTAATGCTGCAATTTGATCTAAATAATGGAAAGAAGGAAAAAAGTAATTTGCGATCACAGCAATAGCAACAGGCAATGAACTTAATGCATCAGAACGATGATGCCAAGCATTCGCATACAATGCGCGACTATTAATACTTTTAGCTTGAATTGCTGTCCAGCGGTAAAGCACCTCTTTAACAACAATAGACACCACGGCGGCACTAAACGCTAACATGCCCGGTTCTGAATGTGATTCGCTACTGATTGAATGTAATGAATCCCAACCGATTCCAATACCCACAATGGCTAAGATAAAACCAATAAAGATATTGGTTAACGTTTCAAAACGCCCATGCCCATAGGGATGCTCTTTATCCGCAGGTGCCGTCCAATAACGAGAGCCTATTAAAATAGCCGTATCGGTTACCAAGTCAGAAAAACTGTGTACACCATCGGCAATAAGCGCCTGACTGCCAGTAAGTTTACCTATAGTAATTTTTATAAATGCTAAAGCAATGTTTGCAATAGATCCAACCCAGGTTACTTTCTGAATTAATTTAACTGCCGTTTTAGACATAACGCCCCATAAAACATGAAAAATGGATGCGATATAATAACGAATTTAACTTCTTAAATGTGATCTTTTTTACATTTATAACTATTTTATCTTGTTGTTTGCAATACTATGATAACAATGACAATTAATCGTATGATCATTCACCATTCCTACTGCTTGCATAAACGCATAACAAGTTATATTACCAATAAATTTAAACCCTTGTTGCTTTAGATATTGACTCAATGCGAGTGACACCGAAGTTGTTACTGGTACCTGATCTTTTGATAACCAATGATTAATCTGGGGCTTATTATTCACAAACTGCCACAATGGTGCGGCTAAACTCCCATACTGGATTTGCAATGCTTTAGCAGCCCGCGCATTGGTAAATACCGAGCGTAATTTACCTCGATGCCTCACGACATCATAATGTTCAATAATTTCTGTTATGCGTAGTTCTATTTCTTGTTCATTATAAGCTGCAAGTTTATCAATATTATAACTTTCAAAAGCATCACTATAACTCGCACGCTTTTTTAAAATAGTATACCAATTAAGCCCTGCTTGAGCGCCTTCCAATGTTAAAAATTCAAACAAATAATCATCATTTTTATGAGGTACACCCCACTCATTATCGTGATATTGACGCTCTAAATCAGAGTGAAGAGCCCAAGAACAGAGGTTATTTAAATATTTAATAACAATACCAACCATAATAGTAATAATTAAAACTATTTAATTTTATCCGATAAATTTATAGCATTAATAAATATATCTAACACTATACCCTATGAATTCTAAATTATTCTAATACTCATTATTTGAAAACATCATTTTTACAAAAAAAAACTTATCAATATCACATTATTTATATTATCTATAGATAATCGTTTTAGTTTGTAATTTTTACTGCATACTAGTTATGTCTGTAGCATAGATAATTTCATTAAAGGACTAAAGATGAAAAATATTGCGGAATTTATTGCACAGCTGGAAAGCGAGAAGTGTACGTACAATGCTTGGGTATATGCAAAAGAAGGATGCTATAAACAATTAAATATGAGTAACACTACTAATTGTTATTCATACCTTAGAGATATGATTGAATACCATTTACAAATTGTACTTGAAGTAAACAATAATAATAAATTAGATAATTATTTATTATTATCGGAAATAAATGTTGCTACACATATCGCATTTGACGCTCAAAAAATAACAGCAATTGCTGCATAAAAATAATATCCAAATTAAAACTTAGGCTAGTTTTAAATTCATAAAAAACAGATCTTCGGATCTGTTTTTTTTCATCACAGTAAAGACACATATCTTGTAACAAGTAATTAAAACCACCAACCGCATATGCCCTCTGTTGGTTATAATAGCCACCAGTAAGTTATAAGACAATCATTAATTTATAAAAAATAGAGCTATATCAAAAATCATTAGTCTATTTTAGTCAAATTATATAGCAACTTCTCTTTTCCTACTTCACAAGCTGAATAACCTTGCTCCCAACCTTGATTAAAACGTATTGATCTCTCTTTTAGGGTCATATCTTGGGCATATGTATGTCCAACCACTTTTGCTGTAGCTAATGCCGATTCACAACCTTGATTATAGCCATAATGATAAATGCTATTATATTCAATATTATTTATATGTTTATCTGGTAAAAAACGCATATTTCCATCATTGGTATAAGTACATCCAGCTACTAACAATGCCACACCACACATTACTATCATTCTTCGTTGCATGTTATCTCCTTATCTCATGCTTTGTTCTACTCTTATCAGCTTAGCAATAATTTGTATTTAGCACT
>SAMEA5043655__coassemble_101_pt1 | contig 19111 bp, 22 predicted proteins | sample SAMEA5043655__metabat2_low_PE_001 | metagenome-assembled genome bin SAMEA5043655 (sample SAMEA5043655) | Gadus morhua
TTAACTATTCAGTGAGTGCCCACACAGATTGCATGGTCAAATTGTTAAAGAACATCCTGATTTCGTTGCTAGCCAATGGCTTGCTCCGTGTCAGTGAGGTCGTAGTATAGAGAGTTCGATCACATTAGCAAGGGCTAAATTGCAATAAATTTGTCATATTTGTCCGAACGTCCAAATAACGATCAACTGCCAATGTTTTGGTTGTTAATCACACGAAAGTTTCGTTATGGTGGAAGAATAACTTCGTTCAGATAAGCCGTCTTATGTCATTCCTTCTCCGCCATTATCAAAACCACCAGCCGCAACTGGCGAACAATGTCTATATAGATACCACTGCGGTGGTTATCGGTAAGGTTCACATCGGAGCAGACAGTAGTTTGTGGCCTTTGGTTGTTGCGCGTGGGGATGTTAATCATATTCATATTGGTCAACGCACTAATATTCAAGATGGCTCAATACTTCACGTTAGCCGAATCAGCGCAGCGAATCCTGACGGTTATCCCCTCATTATTGGTGATGACGTTACTATTGGTCATAAAGCGATGTTACATGGTTGCAAAATTGAAGACCGAGTACTGGTTGGAATGGGCACCATTATTCTCGATGGTGCCATTATTGAACATGATGTCATTATCGGTGCGGGCAGTTTAGTACCACCAAAGAAGCAGCTTTGTTCTGGCTTCCTTTATATAGGAAGCCCAGTCAAACAAATGCGTCCATTAACGGCGCCAGAGTTAATGTCATTATCACAATCGGCAGCCAATTATGTGCGTCTAAAAGATGAATACCTTACGCAGGGTTAACCATGATCACGGGAATAGCGATATTATTCATTAATGACAATATCGCCATTATCATTAAAATCTTCATTTTCAATCATGGCTTCGGCGATATCTTCAATATCAAACCGATATTCAATAAAAGTCGCGATAACGTCTTCTGGCATAGACAGCACTTGACCACTTTGTTGTTGTAACCATGATAATGGCAACCAACAATTAATCAGCGCACCACCTTGCTGAGCTGAAAAGTGAATCGCTTGTTGATCTGAGTGCCAAGTTTGAATATCAGTAAATAATATATTTTGGTTCATGTGATTTTTACTCTTGTAGAAGTCGTCTTAATTCATGTTGCACTTGTTTGGCTTCTGGACGCACCCCTCGCCACAACATAAAACTCTCTGCGGCTTGTCCGACTAACATTCCTAAGCCATCAATTGTTTTAAGCGCATTTTGTTGTTGGGCCCATAGATTAAATGCCGTCATCGTTGAGCCGTAGACCATGTCATAACAACAAGTATGCTGATCAACAATCGATGCTGGTACAGCAGGGACATTGCCACTCAAACTCGCTGATGTTGAATTAATGACCACATCAAAAGTCTGTTCACCTAATTCATCAAAAGATAACGCTTCAACATCACCATATTCAGCAAATAAAGAAGCTAATTGTTGGGCTTTGGTCAAAGTGCGATTACTTATAATGAGTGTCTGTGGCTGCTGAGCTAATAAAGGCAGAATCACCCCTCGTGCAGCACCGCCAGCACCGATTAATAAAATACGTTTATCTTTCAGTGCGACCTGTTGTTGCAATAAATCTTGCACCAAGCCTTCGCCATCGGTGTTATCACCTAAGATACCGCCATCATCTAAGCGTTTTAGCGTATTTACTGCGCCTGCTAATTGAGCCCGTTGCGTAAGTTGGGTCGCGTATTCAAAGGCTTGCTCTTTAAACGGCACCGTAATATTGCAGCCTTTACCACCATCAGTAAAAAAAGCATCCATGGCTGTGACAAAACCATCGAGTGCCACTAGCTGACTACGGTATTCCATCTTCTGACAAGTTTGACGGGCAAAGAGGGTGTGAATAAAAGGAGATTTACTGTGATTGATGGGATTACCCACCACGATATATTTGTCCATAGTCCATTACTCAAATAAAAGGGCCGCATATCGACCCTACCACTGGATGGAATAACTGCCAAACATTGCTGATACCGATTTACCATTCACGAGGATGAAGGTAATCACGACTCAAACGCGCTTCTGCAGAATCAGGGCCGGGTTGATAGCAATATTCCCAGCGCGCCAATGGCGGCATTGACATTAATATTGATTCGGTACGACCGCCACTCTGTAAACCAAATAAAGTACCGCGATCATAAACTAAGTTAAATTCAACATAACGACCACGACGATAAAGCTGAAATTCACGCTCGCGTTCGCTATAAGGCAATGGATATCGACGCGCGACAATCGGCACATAAGCATCAATAAAACCATTACCGACAGCTTGGGTATAAGCAAAACATTTTTCAAAACCCCATTGGTTGAGATCATCAAAAAACAGCCCACCAATACCACGAGTTTCATCACGATGGGGTAAGAAGAAGTATTTATCACACCATGCTTTATGCTGAGGATAGACATCGTCACCAAACGGTGCACAAATTGCTTTCGCAGTATCATGCCAATGCTGACAATCGTCATCAAACGGGTAAAACGGAGTTAAATCAAACCCACCACCAAACCACCATACCGGCGCTTCACCGTCTTTTTCTGCAATGAAAAAACGTACATTGGCATGGGATGTCGGCACATATGGGTTATTAGGGTGGATCACTAATGACACCCCCATCGCCTCAAAACGTCGACCCGCAAGTTCCGGTCGATGCGCGGTTGCAGAAGCAGGCATCTCATCACCATAAACATGAGAAAAATTAACGCCTGCTTGTTCAAACACCGAACCATTACGTAATACTCGACTACGACCGCCACCACCTTGCTCACGTTGCCATTGATCTTGTTCAAACTCAGCACCACTCTCTTGTTGTGCTAATGCTTGGCAAATGCTGTCTTGAAGTTGAAGTAAGAAGGTTTTTACAGCGTGCTTATTAATCTCAATTTGTTCACGATCAGTCATTAGTTACCCCTGACGGAAAATATTACCCGTTTGGGCATCTCGAATTTGTGAAGGATTAGTACGTCCTCCGGTTTCACCCTCAAGTATCGCGGCTAATTTATCCCCAAGCTGCAGTTCAACATCCGCCACCGTTCGCCCAGGTTCAAGCCCGGTTAAATTCGCACTGGTTGAGGTTAATGGTTTACCAAACTGACGACATAATTGTTGTACTAACGGATGATCAGTGACACGTACGGCGATCGTGGTAAATTGCCCGGTTAAAAAAGCAGGGACATTCGATTTGGTTGGCATTACCCACGTGACAGGCCCTGGCCATGACGCTAAAACTGTTTGTTTCTGCTGTGGCGTTAACTGACTGTCATCAATATAAGGCAGCAACTGTTCATAATCAGCGGCAATTAAAATTAAGCCTTTTTCTACTGGGCGTTGTTTTAATGCTAATAATTTATTCACTGCCTGTTGATTATCAGGATCACAACCGACACCAAATACTGCTTCTGTTGGATAACCAACCACTTGACCTTGCTCTAATGCTGTAACCACTTGCGTAATATTTGCCACGAATTCCTCTACTCTTTAATTCAGCTGATATTTTATTTTTAGTTATGATAATCATTCTACCGACACATGCTTAACAACACCATTTAAGGTTAATCATAGCGTAACTTTCCCTACGCAAACGTTTTCCTTTGGGGTAAATCACCGTATAATGGCGTAAATTACACTTTAGTCGTTCATTACCTATAGGAGATCGGAATGAAAGTTGGAATTATCATGGGATCAAAATCTGATTGGCCAACCATGCAACATGCAGCGGAAATGCTAGAACGCTTCAATGTTGCCTACGAAACTAAAGTGGTTTCAGCCCACCGTACTCCTCATCTATTAGCGGAATACGCTGAAACAGCCCGCAGTCGTGGCATTAGTGTGATTATTGCTGGCGCTGGCGGCGCGGCACATTTACCAGGAATGACAGCAGCGTTTACCAGTTTGCCTGTACTTGGTGTTCCGATTCAATCGCGCGCTTTAAAAGGCATGGACTCACTATTATCAATTGTACAAATGCCAAAAGGGATTGCTGTTGGTACGCTTGCCATTGGTGAAGCAGGTGCTGCTAACGCGGGTTTATTAGCCGCTCAAATTATTGCGATCCATAATCCTGATGTTTTAGCTGCCGTTGAAGCTTTCCGTCAACAGCAAACCGATACCGTACTTGATAATCCTAATCCAGCTGAGGATGCATGATGAAACAGGTACTGGTACTTGGTGCTGGGCAACTGGCACGAATGATGGCATTAGCAGGTGCACCGCTTAATATAAACGTTATCGCCTACGATGTTATTACCACCAATGTTGTACATCCATTGACCCAACAGTGCCAATCATTATCACTGATTGAAGCAATTGCTGTAGTCGATGTTATCACCGCCGAGTTTGAACATATTCCCGCTGAGATTTTAACGCTCTGTGCCGCCAGTGGTAAATTTAGACCTCATCCTGACGCGATAAAAGCCGGTGGCGATCGCCGCATCGAAAAAACCTTATTGGATCTCGCGCAAGTTGCTAATGCACCGCACCATATTATTCATACTCGCGCTGATTTAGATGCAGCAATCACCACGCTGGGCTTACCGATGGTATTAAAAACTGCCCTTGGTGGTTATGACGGTAAAGGTCAATGGCGCTTAAAAACCCTCGATCAAATTGAATCAGTATGGGCTGAAATGGCACACTGTATTGCAGCGACCAATAACCAAGCAATTGTAGCCGAGAAATTTATCGGTTTTGATCGTGAAGTGTCTTTGATTGGTGCTCGAAACGCCAATGGTGACATTAAAACCTATACCCTCAGTGAAAATGTACATACTGATGGCGTACTTAGTCTATCGACTGCCATTGTTGGTGACACCGCACTTCAGCAGCAAGCACAACAGATGTTCACGGCTGTCGCGGAACAACTCAATTACATTGGTGTGCTAGCACTGGAGTTTTTTGAGGTCAATGGTGAGTTGTTGGTCAATGAAATTGCACCTCGCGCTCATAACTCAGGTCATTGGACTCAGCAAGGGGCAGAAACCTGTCAATTTGAAAACCATCTTCGAGCAGTTTGCGACTTACCATTAGGTGGCACCGAGCTTATTCGCCCTAGCGCAATGATCAATATTTTAGGTCAAGATAGCGTGCCACTGGCAGTATTGGCATTAGAAAGTTGCCACGTACATTGGTATGGCAAAGAAAAACGAGCTGGACGCAAAATGGGGCATATCAATGTTTGCGCTGCCACTCCAGAACAACTGCAATATCAATTAATGTTGTTAGGCCAACTATTACCGCAACAATATTTTCCAGCTTTGCCTCGCTAAATAACGCAAAAAAAAAGCCTGCACAACAATGCAGGCTTTTAGATATTCTTTATCTATTTATTATTTTTCTGCGTCTTGATAAGCATTACATTTGCGATCAGCACATTGTAATTTAATACCACTGACTAATTTCTTTTCTAGCAACAATCCAAAACCACACTGCTGGCACACACCGACTACCGGTTTATTATTAACGGCAAAACGGCACTGTGGAAATTTATCGCACGCATAAAACAGTTTGCCATAGCGTGATTGGCGCTCGACTAAATGACCTTGATGGCACTCAGGACAATCAATATGGGTTGATTGCGATTTTTTTTCTGGTGATGCAAGGTAATTACACTCAGGGTATGTCGAACACCCAATAAACATCCCATAACGACCTTGGCGTAATACCAACGGTTGCGCACATTCAGGACACGGCATATCCAGTTGTTTAACTATATGACCATCATTTTGTTTGAGCGGCTGAATATAATCACACTCAGGATAATGGCCACAACCTAAAAATGGACCATGCTTACCAAAACGCATCACTAAATCAGCATTACATTGCGGGCATGATTGATGCTGTAACGCCTGTTCATGGGCTGAAAATAAGGGAGTACTGTCAGTGGTCATTATTAATGTAGACCCCCATCTTCTGCGCCATATAATAATTCTTCCACTTGATCATAAGCCGCTTCATTACCAGGGGCGTTAAACAACACCATCAAAATAATCCACTTTAGATCATCAAGTATAAATTCTTGAGTATCGAGCTCCATGACGCGATCAATTACCATTTCTCGAGTATCAGTATTTAGTACGTCAATTTGCTCAAGATAAAGTAAAAAGCCACGACAAGCAGTATCCATCCGTAACATTTCGTTAGCGGTATAAATACGCATTGATGTTATCGCACTATGGTTAACATACGGTGTGTGTTCTGTTTCTTGTAAAGCAGCTAATTTTTCAAGCCACTCTAAGGACTTGTAAATATCATCCTGATGAAACCCAGCACGTAAAAGCTCCTCAGAGAGTTCGTCTTGATCCACTAACAACTCTGCTTCGCTTTGAATGTAGGTTTCAAATAGATACATAAGAATATCCATCATAACTAGCCCCTCCTCGTTCTGATATAACCACCGGGCACTGCAGTCACCCAACCAGACAGTTCTAATTCTAATAATTGCGGTAAAATTTGGTGGATGGGTTGTTTACAGCGTTCAGCAACGACATCTACGGGTGTTGCTTCGGTGCCTACGTTAGCCAACAGAGCGGGAAATGGCAATTCTTCATTTTCCTTCGTTGCTAAAGGCACGCCTATTTGATTGTTTATTGCACATTCTGTCAGACTTCCTACCTCTTCATAAATATCAGCAGGACTTTCTACCAGTTTAGCACCTGATTTAATCAGCGCATTACAGCCACGACTGGCCGGATTATGTATTGATCCTGGCAACGCAAAAACCTCTCGTCCTTGCTCTAGAGCATAACGCGCCGTGATCAGTGAACCACTTTTTTGCGCGGCCTCAATCACTAATACACCAGCAGATAAGCCACTGATAACCCGATTGCGACGCGGAAAATTTTGCGGACGAGGCTGCTCTTGCGGCCAAAACTCTGACACTAACGCGCCTTGCTCTGCAATACTAGCGGCCAATGAACGATGCCGTGCGGGATAAACCTGATCAAGCCCAGAACCTAATACCGCAATCGTTAATCCACCGGCTTGCAACGCCCCTTGATGTGCCTGACCATCAATTCCTAATGCTAAGCCACTGGTGACCACATAATGATTAGCCGCCAAAGCTTTTGAAAAATGAAACGCGGATTCACGCCCATCAATAGATGCCGAACGACTGCCAATAACCGCGATTTGGGGCGCACCTAAACAGGCAACATCACCACGTACAAATAATATCGGTGGCGGTGAAGCGATCTGTTTCAATAGATGAGGGTAATGGGGTGACGTGAGGGTCAAAATATGTTGTTGCGGAGCGTGTTGCCATTGTAATGCCTGTTGGATCCGTGATTGATTAGGCTGTAAAAAAGCCTGTATTTGTTTTGCCGTTAAACCACGTTGCTGTAATTGTTCAACCGTCATTGCCGCTAATTGTTGTGGGGTCGAATCAGCTAACAAGCGTTGAATACGGCTGCCACCGAGAGAGGGAACAGCCGCAAGTTGTAACCATGCAATAAGCTCTGTTTCTGTCATAACCACTATAAGCGTGGTGCTTGAGCAACCACTCCAGGTTTAAACGGTTGGTGATTATTAAGCACGACCGCTAAGCTAAAATATTCATAAGGACGTAATACCATCGCTTGCGCCACCGCAACCGTTCCTAATTGAGTACTGTCGGTTAATAGCGTACTGGCTTGATAATGGTATTGACCTTTTTTACCCTGCACTTCAGCGCCTGGTTTAAATAACTCAAACACTTGCCCTGCAACCATGCCATCAAGATGACCACGATCTAACACCACCACATCGTAATTAGAGATATAACTGTAACCACTTATCTGGCCTAACACGGTTGCGGATAACGATGCCGGTGGCGTCGTCGGAGAGAACGATAAATCAGTGCCAGTATCACTGCCTAATAAAGGTAATAAAATATCATTAGGAATAATCTCTTGTTGAAAACTATCAACCTTCAATTGGCTCGTCGCACCATCACTGGTAATAACCGTGACATCTGCAATTTCTTTCAGGGTTGATATTTTAGCGTTCACAACCGCTTTTTCGGTTTGCTGTTGGCTATCTGCGCGAATAAAATCTTGTTCTAAGCGGTACACGCGCCATTGACTGGTAGGAACCAATGATTGATCTGCCCACAACACGTCACCAATTGACAGATAACCGCGTTCTTCACTGGTACCAAGGATCTGGGGTTGGGTTGTCATTGCTTCAGCACTGATCAATTTATCTTGGGCGACATATGCCAACATTAAATAGCCGGGTAACGAGGTAATAGGCTGACGCACAACCCGTATTTGTGGCGATAATTTAAGGTGTTTTTTAAGACTTAACTGCGGTTTACCGTTCACCCAAATAAGATGTAATCGATCACCGGGATAAATTAAATGTGGATTTTTTATATAGCTGTTTTTTTGCCATAACTGTGGCCACGACCAAGGATTATTTAAAAATACTGCCGAAATATCCCATAAGGTGTCACCTTTTTTGACCACATAAACCTCAGGATGACTTTTTTTCAGTAGGGGTTGTGGTGCAGCAACCAACGACGGCATAAAAAGAATAAAACTAACAATAATAATCCATTGCCTCATGTGATCCGTTCCTTCGATTGCACAAATAGCGACTTAGCGATAATAAAATAATCACTCATATTGACTGAGGTTGGCATTAGCCCTTTGATATGTCGACTATTTAACTATCACCAGCCAATGCTTTTCGGCTTATGTCACTATTTAATCCCCGCTGTTACATCGAAGAAGCTTTAACTTTGCTAAGAGCTAACATTAAATTTTTTTGCCATCATCGAGTGCATTTCGCTCACCAAGTTTTGCTTAGCGCCTCTCGCCCACATTCGGTACTGTTATTTGAACGCTAAAATGACTAGAATTAGACCAACAACGCTGTATCTTTCTAGTAACCGTTAACGAGTTCGAGCCCTTATGTCTCTATTGTCAGTTTTAGTCTTTCCAGATGACCGTCTACGTACTGTAGCCAAGCCAGTTGAAGCGATTACGCCACAAACCCAGCAGATCATTGATGACATGCTTGAAACCATGTACGAAGAAGAAGGGATCGGTCTGGCGGCAACCCAAGTTGATATCCACCAACAGATTGTGGTTATTGATGTTTCTGAACAACGTGACCAACCGATGGTACTGATCAACCCTCAAATTACTGCGGCCCATGGCGATGATGGTATTGAAGAAGGTTGCCTTTCTGTCCCTACTGCACGTGGTTTTGTACCTCGCGCAGCAACGATCACTGTTGCAGCATTAGATCGTAACGGCAACAAAATCACCTTTGAAGCCGATGAGCTACTTGCTATTTGTATTCAACACGAGCTGGATCACCTAGCGGGTAAGCTATTTGTTGATTACTTGTCGCCACTTAAGCGTCAACGTATTAAAAGCAAATTAGAAAAACTGAAACGTTCACACTAACAACATTCACCATTCGAGGTTATCTTGAGCAAACCATTACGCATTATTTTTGCAGGTACGCCTGACTTCGCCGCCCGTCATTTGGCGGCGTTATTGTCTTCACAGCATCAGGTTGTTGCTGTTTACACTCAACCCGATCGCCCAGCAGGTCGCGGTAAAAAACTCACCGCAAGTCCGGTCAAAAATATCGCCTCAGAACACGATATTCCAGTGTTCCAACCAGCGTCATTACGCAATGCTGAAGCACAACAACAGCTAACAGCCATTGATGCCGACATCATGGTTGTGGTCGCTTATGGTTTATTATTACCTCAAGAGGTACTTGATACTCCAGCGCTAGGTTGTATCAATGTTCACGGCTCAATTTTGCCTCGTTGGCGCGGTGCGGCACCGATTCAACGTTCAATTTGGGCGGGTGATAAAGAAACTGGCGTTACTATCATGCAAATGGATATCGGGCTTGATACGGGTGATATGCTACAAGTCACGACGTTACCGATTACCGCCACTGATACCAGTGCCACTATGTATGACAAACTGGCTGATCTTGGCCCTGATGCACTGATTAATTGCTTAACCAATATTGCGAATGGCACTGCGGTTACGGTCAAACAAGATGACGCCCAAGCAAACTACGCCAAAAAATTAACCAAAGAAGAAGCCCAAATTGATTGGACCATGGACGCAACAGCCATTGAGCGCTGTGTACGTGCATTTAACCCATGGCCAATGAGCCACTTTACCGTCGCTGAGCAAACGATCAAAGTATGGCAAACCTGTGTAGAAGATGATAACCAAGGTCAACAACCAGGTACGATTTTAGCTGCTGATAAACACGGTATTGTAGTCGCAACAGCCAATGGCGCATTACGCCTATTATCACTGCAACCACCGGGTAAAAAAGCCATGTCAGCCGCGGATTTATTAAACTCGCGTCGAGAATGGTTCCAAGTCGGTAACCAACTTTAAACATCAAGGCCAGGGTTAAGTCACTGGCTTTTCTTTTTCAGATTAACCACGTAACGCCAGCATCAACGGCGTTCAGGAAACAGCTATGAATGTAAGAGCCGCAGCGGCCAAAGTAATTTATCAGGTCGTCGATCAAGGGCAGTCATTGTCTGCCGCGCTACCGTTAGCGCAGCAAGATATCAGAGAACGTGATCACGCTTTATTGCAGGAAATCTGCTACGGCGTATTACGCTGGCTACCTCGATTAGAGTCAATTACGAACGCATTAATGGATAAGCCTCTAAAAGGTAAACAACGGGTTTTCCATCATCTAATTTTAGTTGGCTTATATCAACTAGGTTATATGCGCATTCCTGCTCATGCTGCGGTTGCTGAAACAGTTGATGCCACTAAAACCCTTAAGAAAACCCAGTTACGTGGTTTAATTAATGCCGTTTTACGTAGCTACCAACGCCAAAAAGACGCGCTTGATGAGCAAGCGGTAAGTCATGACGCGGGTAAATATGGTCATCCAAGCTGGTTATTGAAATTACTTAAAGCGAGTTACCCTGATGACTACGCCGCCATCTGTGAAGCTAATAACACCAAAGCACCGATGTGGTTACGAGTAAACAGTCACCATCATGATCGTGACACTTACCGCGCCTTATTAGACGCTGAAGGTATTGCCACTGAATTACACCCACAAGCGGCAGATGCATTACGCTTAATTTCACCGTGCGATGTCACTAAACTGCCGGGCTTTAGCGATGGTTGGGTATCGGTACAAGATGCTGCAGCACAATTGGCGGTTGATTATTTACAACCGCAAGCGGGTGAGTTAATTCTTGATTGTTGTGCCGCCCCAGGTGGTAAAACAGTGCATATCATGGAGCGTGTACCCTCAGCACAAGTGGTTGCGATTGACTGTGACGAGAATCGTCTTAAACGTGTGCATGAAAACCTTGAGCGTTTAAACCTTACTGCCCAAGTTTTATGTGCTGATGCGCGTTACCCTGAACAATGGTGGGATGGCGAAAAGTTTGATCGCATTTTACTTGATGCGCCTTGTTCAGCGACAGGGGTTATTCGTCGTCACCCTGACATTAAGTGGTTACGCCGTGGAGAAGATATCGCTGCGCTGGCATTGCTACAGGCTGAGATTTTTGATGCGATGTGGTTACAACTAAAACCAGGGGGAACTTTGGTTTATGCGACTTGCTCAATCACACCGCAAGAAAACTGTGATCAAGTCACCGCATTTTTAAACCGTACTGCTGACGCCACCTTAATCGATAGCGATCCAGCCTCGCCGGGACGCCAGATTTTACCCGGCGAAGATGCTATGGACGGTTTCTACTATGCGGTCTTAACCAAAGCAAACTAAGATAAATCACTAACAAGAGCGGAACTTGGCTTCAAGATTCCGCTTTTTAGTCTCTTTTATATGCCACTCACTGTCGATTTTATGGCACAGTGACTGTTGGTTGGCATTACTCATCAGGCATAGGCTATGAAAATCATCATTCTCGGTGCTGGACAAGTTGGCGGCACTCTTGCTGAAAACCTTGTTGGCGAGAATAACGATATAACTATCGTTGATAAGAACCCAGACCGTCTTCGTGAACTGCAAGATAAATACGACCTTCGGGTTGTGCAAGGTTTCGCGAGTCACCCGCAAACATTACGTGATGCTGGGGCGCAAGATGCCGATATGTTAGTTGCTGTCACCAACTCTGACGAAACTAACATGATCGCGTGTCAAATTGCGTTCTCATTATTTAACACCCCTAACCGGGTTGCTCGTATTCGTTCGCCAGAATACTTACGCGAAAAAGATCAATTATTCCAATCAGATGCTGTGCCCGTTGATCACCTTATTGCACCGGAAGAATTGGTTACCGATTACATTGAACGTTTAATCGAATACCCAGGCGCATTACAGGTAGTCAGTTTTGCTGAAGAAAAAGTCGGTTTAGTGGCAGTAAAAGCCTATTATGGCGGTCCTCTAGTCGGTAACGCATTGTCAGCACTGCGCGAACACATGCCACACATTGATACTCGCGTAGCAGCAATATTCCGTCAAGGTCAGCCAATTCGCCCCCAAGGCACCACCATTATTGAAGCCGATGATGAAGTATTCTTTGTTGCCGCCAGTAATCATATTCGGTCAGTAATGAGTGAGTTACAACGACTAGAAAAACCGTATAAACGGTTAATGATTGTCGGTGGTGGTAATGTCGGCGCAGGTTTAGCACGCCGTTTAGAAAAGAATTACAGCGTTAAACTAATCGAGCACAATCAACAACGTGCTGAGAATTTATCAGAAATGCTCCAAGACACCATCGTCTTTTGTGGTGACGCCTCAGATCAAGAATTACTCAGTGAAGAACACATCGAACAAATTGATGTGTTTATTGCGGTAACCAATGATGATGAAGCCAATATCATGTCGGCAATGCTGGCTAAACGCTTAGGCGCCAAAAAAGTAATGGTGCTGATCCAACGGGGTGCGTATGTCGATTTGGTCCAAGGTGGCACCATTGATATTGCAATTTCACCCCAGCAAGCGACAATCTCAGCGTTGTTAACCCATGTTCGTAAAGCTGATATCGTTAACGTATCATCACTACGCCGTGGTGCAGCAGAAGCGATTGAAGCCATTGCCCATGGTGATGCCAGCACCTCTAAAGTCGTTGGTCGCGCCATCAGTGAGATCAAACTGCCTCCAGGCACCACCATTGGTGCTGTTGTACGAGGAGAAGAAGTGCTTATTGCGCACGATCGCACCATGATTGAACAAAATGATCATGTGGTTATGTTCTTAGTTGATAAGAAATATATTCCTGACGTTGAACGTCTTTTCCAACCGAGTCCCTTCTTTTTATAACTGCTTATGGTTAATTTACGTCCAATATTATTTGTACTCGGACTGGTGCTATCTAAAATAGCCCTGTTTATGTATGTACCCACTTTAGTGGCCTTTTTTACTGGCACCGAAGGTTTCATGGATTTTGCAGCGGCAGTGGTTATCACCCACTCCGTAGCATTCTTGTTACTTTCTTACGGTAAAACCGATGAGTTTAAGCTCAGTGTGCGGGATATGTTCCTGATCACGACATTAGTGTGGACTGTTGCCAGTGCCTTTGCGGCGTTGCCGTTTGTGTTTATTAATCACATCAGTTTTACCGATGCGTATTTTGAAACCATGTCAGGCATCACTACCACCGGTTCGACGGTATTAAGCGGTCTCGATCAAATGGCACCGAGTATTCTACTGTGGCGCTCCACCTTACAATGGCTCGGCGGGGTCGGCTTTATTGTGATGGGGGTGGCTATTTTACCGATGCTCAATGTCGGCGGAATGCGGCTGTTCCAAACAGAATCGTCAGACTGGTCAGATAAAAGTTCACCGCGAACCAAAAGCGTTGCCAAAAATATCATCAACGTCTATTTGATTTTAACCGTGCTGTGTATCATTGCGTTTATGCTGGCAGGCATGAATACCTTTGATGCGATTAACCACGCTTTTACAACCCTTTCAACCGGTGGTTATTCAACTTCTGACGGCTCAATGAATCACTTTTCACACAGCGCACAATGGGTAGCAACTTTCTTTATGTTTGCTGGTGGACTGCCATTCTTATTATTTGTCCAAGCACTAAAAAAACGCCATCCTCGCACCTTATTTGGTGACGCTCAAGTGAAGGGCTATACCTTATTTGTGGTGACGGCGAGTTTAATTGTTGCGGCCTGTTTGATCTTTAATAAAGGTTATTCAGTACTTGATGCGATGCGGTTGTCATTTTTTAATATTATCTCAGTGGTGACCACTACCGGCTTTGGTCTTGGTGACTTTACCGCTTGGGGGCCATTACCAACCATTATTTTTGCATTCACATTACTGGTCGGTGCTTGTTCTGGTTCAACCAGCGGTGGTATTAAAATCTTCCGCTTCCAAATAGCTTTTGCGCTATTACGTAAGCACATCATGCAATCTATTCACCCATCAGCATTGTTCATTCAACGCTATAACGGCCGCCCCGTAACCGATGACATCGTCCGTTCTGTGGTAGCACTGGTGTTTACTTTTATCATGACCATTATTGTGATTGCTTCAGTGTTAGCGTTACAAGGTTTAGACCCTATCACCAGTATTACAGGCGCCGTCACTGCAGTGGCTAACGTCGGTCCGGGAATGGGAACCATTATTGGCCCCACAGGTAACTTTGCTAGCTTGCCAGATCTATCAAAATGGACGTTAAGTTTAGGGATGCTAATGGGCCGCTTGGAAATATTAACCGTGTTAGTGGTTTTTGCTCCAGCCTTTTGGCGTGATTGATGCCAAATTAATTTAAACGTTAAAAACAATAAGAGAGCGCATTGCGCTCTCTTGTTTTATTCAATTTTTATCATGATTTATAGAGGCTTAATATAAAAATAAATCGCACAAAAATGACAAATTGAACCACCTAAAACAAACAAATGCCAAATCGCATGGTTATAAGGAATGCGCTTATTGACATAAAACACTACCCCGAGCGAATAGATCACCCCGCCGAGGGCCAATAACACTAATCCACCAGGCGCTAATGACATCGCTAATTGGTAAATCACAATCACTGATGACCAACCCATCGCTAAATAAGTAAATAATGACAATTTCTTAAAGCGGTGAATAAAAACAATTTTAGCGACAATGCCTATCAAGGCTAAACCCCATAATATCGCCATCAACCCCAGTGCTAATGGGGTTCGTAAAGCGATCAATAAAAACGGGGTATAGGTGCCGGCGATTAATAAATAAATCGCACAATGATCAAAGATCTTTAACGGCTTTTTAGCCGTCACACTTGGAATAGCATGGTATAACGTCGAGGCGAGATACAATAAAATCATACTCACGCCATAAACAAAATAACTGATAATACTTAGCGTATCCGCATGTAAAGCAAAAGCTTTATCTAACAGTAAGTACAGACCAAAGACTGAAAATAACAATCCAAGCCCATGACTGACACTGTTCGCGACCTCTTCCGCCGTTGAATAACCTAACTCACGTTTGATCACATTATTCATGGTTTATATATCCCAAAAGACACTTAATTTAACAAATGTTATTTTTGAGCTTACACTTGTAAGCTTAAATTAAGCAACCTTTTGTTGGTCAATTTATAACACGCTTATTGGTGATAAAAAAAAGGAGCCATTCGGCTCCGTCATTAGCAATCTATTGTAATAATTCCAATGTTGCTTGCCGAGCAGCATCTGAATCATGATTTAAAATACCATCAACAATCCGTTGGTGAACGTCAAGTTGCATCACTTGCTCTCGAGTAACGACGCGAAAATAATTTTCAAACACTGCTTTAAACAAATTACCAAACGGACTAATAAAATGATTTCCAGAAGAAAAATAGACTAATTGATGGAAACGGGTATCAATTTCAACCCAACGATCCTGATCAAAATTATCTTTCATCTGGTGCATTTGCAGCATCAGTTGTTCGAACTCAAGTCGATCTTCTGCTGTCGCATGTACAGCCGCTAATGCAGCCGCTTCTGGCTCGAGGGTTAAACGTACTTTTTGATACTCAACAATCAATTGTGAATCAGCATCAAAATCTAACCAAGCTAACAAATCTTGATCAAGATAATTCCAATTTTTCTTCGGCATGACCCGTGTACCAATGCGCGGACGTGGCAATACCATGCCTTTAGCCGCAAGCATTTTTATCGCCTCACGGACAGCGGTACGACTTACGCCATACATTTCACCTAACTCAACTTCGCCCGGTAAAATTTCGCCAGGTGCAGGATCGCCAATTAAAATACGGCGACCAATAGACTCTGCTAATCGGTAAGACAAATTACGATTGGCAACAATACGTTGCTGCTCCTGATCCATAGATCCTCTCCCAAGGCCTCTGTTGTTTTACTGGCTAGGCTAACTAGTGTAATGCCTATATATCGATAATTATTGGCACCTTTATCTATAAAGGCCAAACGACACGGTGCATCAAGGGGTCAATGATTGCAATAGTTACCATAGAAACAACGTAATAATTAAATATTAGCATTTTATTGCTTATTTTATGCTCGACTTTTAATAATCAGATTGCTATCCTGCGCGCAAATTGGTTAACAACCAACCACTATTCTGATGGATGGGTTTTACCCAGTAGGGAATTTTCCCTTCAGAAATATTTTTAATTTTTTTGGCCATGGATGAGCCTGACAATAGGTGAAATATGCGCCCAGCATCCACAGTCAGGTATGCAAGTACCCCTCGTAGTCCATCACGTTTACGTGCTAGCTCCCACGCATTACCGTTTAAGGTTAATACTAAAAAAACGGCAACAACCGAGATTCATTTAACCACCGAGGATGCGCAGTTAAAGTCGCAACAGATTGCGCCTGAACTCAACCTCAGCCAACAACAACAGCGTTAATTGTTATCTTAAGCAGCCACGGCTGCTTTTTTATTAGCTGACTGTTTGCAACAGACATACATTGAAACCAAGCTGGGTTTGTTATAATTTATTGGCACTAAAATAATGATAATACAGTCGTATAACGATTGATTCAGCCCAAGCTACGGAGTTAACAATGAAAACCCATCGCGTTAATGAACTGATTGAATTACTGCATCCTGAGTGGAAAAAAGATCCTGAGCTTAACTTAGTCGAGTTCTTACTAAAATTAGCTGCAGAAGCAAAATACCAAGGCCCACTAGAGTCATTAACAGATGATGTGCTAATTTATCATTTAAAAATGCGCAATAGCGATAAAGACGCCATGATCCCCGGCCTTGCTAAAGATTGTGAAGACGACTTTAAAACAGCTATTTTACGTGCGCGCGGCATTATTAAATAACAATCTAACCTTGTTACTGAAGCCAGTTATCACTAACTGGCTTTTTTTTGCCTAAAAATCCTGATAGCGAATAATGGTTAGCCACTAATGTTTGATTTGTTTTAATTCAATTCGCGGTTAAGCTAAGTCACTCTTCCAAGCCAGATTCAGGATTCCGTCATGGAAAAACAAAGTTTTAGTTTTGCAGATCTCAGCCCCGATGTATTACTTGATGCGTTAGATAGCGTAGAGGTTCATGCAGAGTCCGGTTTATTGGCACTCAATAGTTATGAAAATCGCGTTTATCAATTTAAAGCTGAAGATGGTCAGCGTTATGTGACAAAGTTCTATCGTCCTGCTCGTTGGAGTGATGAGCAGATCAATGAAGAGCACCAATTCACGCTCGAGCTTGAACAACAAGATATTCCCGTTGCCGCACCTATCGCTATCAATGGCACCACATTACACCACTATAATGGCTATCGATTTGCGGTATTTCCAAGCGTCGGTGGGCGTCAATTTGAAGTTGATAACTTTGATCAATTAGAATGGGTTGGGCGTTTTTTAGGGCGTATTCACCAAGTCGGTCAACGCCAACCGTTTGTGCATCGCCCAACATTAGGCTTAGAAGAATACGTTTATCAACCACGCCAAGTACTCGCCAATAGCGATTTTATCCCTGATTACCTTAAAAAAACATTTTTTGCCGATCTCGATCGCTTAATCACTGAAATTGAATCACATTGGTCAACAGATTGGCCCGCTTTACGCCTTCATGGCGATTGTCATCCTGGCAATATTTTATGGCGCGATGGCCCGATGTTTGTCGATTTAGATGATGCCCGTAACGGCCCTGCCATCCAAGATTTATGGATGATGCTCAATGGCGAACGTCACGACCAGCTAGCGCAACTCGATACTATTTTAGAAGCCTACAATGAATTTGCAGATTTTGATCCTCGCCAACTGAAATTGATTGAACCATTACGGGCCCTAAGAATGGTTCACTATATGGCATGGCTCGCAAAGCGTTGGCAAGATCCAGCATTTCCACGCGCATTTCCGTGGTTTGGCGATGCAAAATACTGGGAAGGTCAAGTTTTAGCGTTTAAAGAGCAAATATTTACTTTAAATGAAGCACCATTGCAGCTAATGCCACAATGGTAATGTAATATAAAATAACATGTTAATTACTATACCGAGCTAATATCTAGCTAACGACACGGATAATCAGGAATATCTATAAATGATGAAGAATTTACTTGCACTCGTCAGTGCTGCTTTATTGTCTTTTTCTGTTCATGCTGCCAAATTTACGGAAGGCGACTACTACAAGGTATTAGATCAACCACAATCAAGCACCCCGATTGTGACTGAGTTCTTTTCAATTTACTGCCCGCATTGTTTTCAATTTGAACCTATGATTCAACAATTGAAAACCAAGCTTCCAGACAATGCCAAACTGCAAAAAATGCACGTGTCATTTATGGGTGGTCCAATGGGTAAAGTGATGAGTAAAGCGTTTGCAACGGCCGTCGTGCTTAATGTAAATGACAAAATGCTACCGGTGTTATTTAACCGCATTCACACGCTCAACCAACCACCACGTGATGAAGCTGAAGTACGTCAAATCTTCATTGATGAAGGTATTCCCGCGGCAGAGTTTGATGGCGCTTTCAATAGCTTTGCCGTTAACTCAATGGTCAGTCGTTTTGATAAGGCCTTTAATGATGCAGGCTTAACGGGTGTACCCGCGGTTGTGGTTAATAATAAATACTTAGTTCAAACTGGCAAAATTAAATCTGCTGACGAATATTTTGAGTTAGTTAACTTTTTACTCAAAAAATAATATTACGCGACCAGCACTAATGATGATCAAAAAAGAGGCTTTAATTAGC
>SAMEA5043655__coassemble_102_pt1 | contig 19094 bp, 13 predicted proteins | sample SAMEA5043655__metabat2_low_PE_001 | metagenome-assembled genome bin SAMEA5043655 (sample SAMEA5043655) | Gadus morhua
ACAACCATGAAAGCTTGTGGTGATGGACCATTTCTTGACACTAATGAACCCATGTTCATAACTGCTGTTGGTGTTGCGCCCATACCAAAGCCACAGTGGCCGCCAGCAATAATCGCGGCGTCATAGTTACTGCCCATTACGCGGAACGTAACAAAATAGGTAAACAACCCTAATACAACCGTCTGAACTGCAAGAATAATCAACATTGGCATGGCCAAATCCATCAGTTCCCACAGATGCAAGCTCATCAGTGCCATTGCTAAAAATAAGGACAATGAGATGGTACCAAGGGCATCAACGGTTTCTTTGTTGATTTTATAGCACTTAGTGCCTTCACAGACATTGGTAATAAAGACACCAATGAATAAGGCATACACGAATTCAGGAATACGTAATGCACTGATGCCAAGCCCATCAATAAAGTCTTTAAAGTGCGATGCACCAGCAACACAAACCAATAAAATAAATAATACTTCAATAGTATTTTTAGAGGTTATGCGGTCTTCTTCACGATCGCTATAAGTGATTAAGTCTGGGTGTTCAATATGATGATTTCCACTTTCACCAAAATCAGATTTTAACTTATGCTTATTGATTAATCGTTGTGCAATTGGTCCACCGATGATACCGCCCATGATCAGACCAAACGTTGCAGCCGCCATTGATAGTTCTAACGTATTTAGACCATAGTCGGTAGCAAAAGTTTGTGACCAAGCAGCACCTGTACCGTGACCGCCTGAAAGAGTGATTGAACCAACAATAAGGCCAAGTAACGGATCTAAACCTAGCGCCTTACTCATACCTACGCCGACGGCATCTTGAATAATGATAAAGACTGTCGCCACCCCTAAAAATAGGAATACGCGTGAACCGCCTTTCATTAGCAATTTATAGCTTGCTGCAAGTCCTACAGTTGCAAAGAACATTTGCATTAACGTGTCTTGCATACCTAACTTGAAATTAATGTCAAAACCTTGGAAATGGAGAAAGGTGATAATAAAAGCAATGACAAGTCCGCCAACAATTGGCTCTGGAATATTATACTTTCTTAAAATCTTGACTTTAGTATTAATAAAGTAGCCAAGAAAAAGCACGATTATTGCGATGAGCAATGATTCGAGCTCATTAACATGAATAGTTGTGGTCATTTAAAATCTTCTTTTTTACTTCTTTGGTGCCAATTTTAACTCCAAAAAGGCATTCTTACCATATTGCTATTTAATTACTAGCGTGTTAGGTCGTTGGTGTTTTCGCGGCTTATCTATTTAGATATTATTGAGTAGTCGTTTTTTTATATGGTTTATTGTTAAGTTTTTGGTTGTTTTTGTTAGTTGTTTGATCTTATTGTGTTTTAGTGTTTATTATCAATATAAACACAATTGAGTGTGCGTTTTTTTACTTCTCTTGTGCTGTTAATTTTTCATAATCAAGGTGTTATATTTTATTTTAAGTGTTTTTTTAGTATAGGGTACAGCATTCCTTTTATTTAAAGGCTGTAATGCAAAGGTTAAATTGAAAATTTAGTTGTCGTGAATGTAATATAAAAAAAAGCGCTAATTCTCATTATCTGAGAAAAGTGGGTTTGTAATAGATATCCTATTGGTTAGGCTTTGAAAAAGAGGGATAAAAAAAACAAAAAAAGTTATTAAACATTGTACAAAATAGCAATTAGAGGCTTTTTTTGCGGTTATTAGTAATAAAAGGTGAGTGAATTTTTTTTATTGATGAATATTTTGGAAAGATAATTAGCTATAGGTAAGATAAATTAGTTCAATATGAACGATTGTTTATGAGATATTATCTCATTGGGTGAGAATAATAATCTTGCATTGCTTTACTTGCATAATCGACAACAAAGATCAGAAAGGAAAAAGAATCGTAATAAAAAGCTATATGAATAAGAGAATAACCTTAATGATAACGATAATAGAATACCGCTATCATTAAGATAAAATGACACTAAAAGAATATATCAGGTAAAAAAGGCTCTTTTTCTAAGAGCACAAGGTTATTCAGTGTTATATTTTTTTAGTTTGAGCTCTTTTTTCAGTTGTTGAATGTATGCAATGCGATCTGGATCTGCTGGGCGAGTATCATTTTGACGCTGTTGTTGTGCTTGTGCTTCACTAGGGAGTACACAGCGGCCACGAATACGTTGATGATATTGTTTTGTTTCTTGCTCTGCACGTAAGGTGGCATGTTCTTGCTCTTTTGCCATAGCTTCACGTGCTTTGCTCTGATCTGTTGCGTCAACGACAATATAAGAATTGCGCTTTTGCATTCGATTTGGCTGGTGGCCAAATTGTTCCCGTTGCTTAATAAAGTTATCTAAGTGATCACTAAAACTCATTGTGACGTCCTACAAAGTAATCAAAAAAGAATCCACTTATGATTAACAATAAAATGGCGTATATCTTTAATAATAAGCTACAACGTTAAATAAGAGAACACTCTTATAGAGTGTTATCTGAGATTTGTTGTTTTTGATATAAATATTGACGATTGAAATGACTACAAGTTAGAGGTTTGTTGAAATAAAAGCCTTGGAACTCTTCAACCCCAATTTGTTCAAGGAAAGTAACTTGTTTAATGTTTTCAACACCTTCAGCAACAACGGTTAAGCCAAGATTGTGGGCAAGATCAATAATTGCTTTAATGATTGTGATGCTATCTTGGTTATGGGGTAATTCTTTTACAAACTCGCGATCTATTTTTAAAATGTTAATAGGAAAGCGACTTAGGTAAGCAAGCGAGGAGTAACCTGTGCCAAAATCGTCGATGGCGATCTTAATACCAATCTTTTTAAGGTCGATCAGTTTTTGATAGGCTAATTCTATATTAGTCATTAATACACTTTCGGTGATTTCTAGTTCTAGATAGGCAGGGTTGCAATCTGCTTTTTTTATCGCATTTTTTAAAATTGTCGTTAGATCGGATTCAAGCAGTTGCTGGGCTGAAATATTGATTGCCATACTTATATAGAGTCCTTGTTGTTGCCACTGTTTAAGCTGACAGCAGGCTTTTTCAATCAGGAATATACCCGCCTCAAGGATTAATCCAGATGATTCAAGTAGCGGAATAATATCAACAGGGGCTTGATAGTGGCCATTTTTATCACGCCAGCGTAATAATGCTTCAACACCAGTTAGTGCATGTGAGTGCGCTAATACTTTCGGCTGATAGTAAAACTCATAGCGATCCGTATTAATTGATTTTCGCAGTTCAGATTCTAGCTCTAATTTGTGTGTCGTTTCTGTTTCCATTTCTGGACTAAAATAGCAATATTGATTTTTAGCTTTATCTTTTGAATAGCTTAAAGCGATATTAGCATTTTTAATGATTTGTTCAGCAGTTGTGGTTGTCTTTGTTTGGAGTGAAATACCAATACTGGCTGATACTGAAATTAGTTTGCCATCATAGCTAATTGGCGCATGAATATTATTGAGTAACCGTGTTGCTAGTGTATTGATACAGTTTGATTGCTGAACAGATTGAATAATTATACCAAATTGATTGTTATTCAAGCGAGATAGAAGATTAACTTCTCTTAAATTTGATCGAATACGCTTTGATATAATAACCAATATTTTTTCTGTTTTGTCATTTCCTAATGAATCATGCAATTTTTTAAATAAATCAATTTCGATCACTAATATAGACATCTTCGCCTGATTTTTTTTAGCGTTTAAAAGTGATTTATCTACTTCAGTAATAAACATGTTTCTGTTAGGGAGTGCCGTTAATTGATCATAATGAGCAAGGTGATGTAATTCATTTTCATAATTGATACGATCAGTAATGTCTTTACTGGTTGATATATAATTACTGATCCGGTCATTTTTATCGCGAATAGGTGAAATGGTATTATCAATATAATGTACAGTATCATTATTTTTTTGTGAAATAATACGTTGAATCGTTTGACCTTGATTCAATTTTGATTGAATGTCATCTATTTTATCAGTGTCATCAGTATAACGTTTAAAAATGGCTTTACTGTTTATCCCTATGATCTCACTAGAACTTTCTCCTGTGCTTTTTTCATATGAACTATTAACATATTCAATGACTCCAAATCTATCAGTAATAATAACCGCTTCTTCGCTTTGTTCGACGGCCCGTGATAAGCCTTTAAGTTGTTGCTCACGTTTAACCCATGAGGTGACATCTATTATATGTAGCATGATGTTATCATCATTATTATTAATCTTTGTGGCAATTATTTCTAAATGTTTAAATGGAGGTGTGTTGATTTTTAATTGCATTTTTTTCTTATCATTAAAAGCGAGATTATCAATATTTTTTAATAGTGCAACGATATCTATTTTTGTATTAATTGCTGAGATATGTGAAATGATGTTTTTATGAAGAGCATCTTTTTTTAGATCTAAAATAGTTATTGCAGCTGAATTTATCGCTGTTATTTTACGCTTGTTATTGATGACAATAATGCCAGAATCGGTGTTTTCTATTAAAGAATAATAGCGATGAAGTGTTGTGTCTCTAACACTATTGATACGACTGATTTCAGTTTTTTGACGATTAATATAACTAAACGCGAGTAGTGAAAAAATACCACTAATAATGATTAAGATAAAAATAGTAAAATATCGATTTAATGGGTATTGAATAAACGCTAACATACTGTGATTATTTGTAATGTTAACTTTTGAAACCAATACCCATGGTGATAAATTACCGTATTTAAAATCAACGCTTGCTTTTAATTTCGTTGGAATAAAAAGAGGTGAATAGGTATAAAGGTTATTTTCTTTTATTATTTGATGATGATTATAACGTTGTATGTGTTGCCATAATGAAAAATTCTGACGTTTAAAACGGTGGTCGTTATCATTCATAGATGTGCTATTTTTAGCGGTATTAATTAAAGTTTGACCTTTATTATTTATGATCCAAAAGTGTTGTGATATGGAATCACTATTTGAAAAATTAATGAGAACCTGTGGTAGGTTCTGCTGTTCTATTTTTATAACCCATTGATAGTTATTGATAGTAATGTGTTGATAATAATTAATATAGTTAAGTGGCAGGGGTGACGCATTAATATAGGTTTGATTGGCAGCCAGTGAAAATGCGTGATCAATATCATTCAATTCAGTTATAGAAGTGATCGTTTTATTGTTTATAACGGTTATATTGTTATTAACTGCGGTACTAATCTTTAAGCGATAACTATTTTTATAATTAATAAGACTAATGCTATTTAACGTCGTATTATTAGTGAGTATTTTATTTGCAAAGTTAATGAAATCATCACGCTGTGAGAGTGTTAGTATTTGTTGCCATGACTGTTGTTTCAAATAGGAATCAAGCTGTTTGAAGTGAGAGACCGTATGACTAATTTGTTGTGCAATGTGTTGTTGTTGTTGATGCTGCTGCTGGCGTTGTTCGTTTTTTATTTTATTGATTGTTTCGTCATTATTTTGATGATTATAAGTAACAGCGCTTATTACGGTTAAAGTCAGTAATAAAAGAGTGAAGAGTAAACCTGTTCCTAGCGCTTTTCGCATAACATCCTTATTAAAGTACTGTTAGATCTATAATCTAATAAACTTTACTATATGCCATTAAACACATAAAGTTAAGATTATGAATGTAAAAATGTGACGATGATGTAATTAAATGGTTGTGTTTTTTGATTGTTAATATGTAAAAAAGCCTTGAGGGGAAACTCAAGGCGTTGAGGCTATAACAGCTTAATGATTATAATTAATTTGTAGTGGTGACTGTTTCCAATGTTGATTTTTGCTCTGCGGCTAATTGACTTTCATAGCGGTTATATTTCCACCATGCGTAGCCAAGGAATATTACAATTCCACCAACGTTATAGAAGATAATAGTCATAATATCCGCACCGGTTGGGAAGGTTGAAGCTAAGAAACCAATACTGAAAATACCAATTAAAATCGACACCATCACAATACCCGTTGTACGTGAACCCATTTTGAAATCACGTGGTAGATGATCCAGTTTTAGACGTAAGTTTAAGTAAGCAATCATAATAAACAGTGGTGGTAACATAGATGCCGCAGCAGTCATGTTGATCACTGTGCTCATTAGCTCTTGTACAGAATTAGAACCTAGCATCGGTACGATAAGCAGTGGAATAACGATAAAGAATTGCGCCCATGCTGCACGTGCTGGAACGCCATTTTTATTTAGCTTAACGGTTTTCTCCCCAAAGATACCAGCCGGAATTTCAGAAAAAAATATCTTAACGGGAGTGGCTGTCCACATCAGTAGTGAGCCAAGCATTGCGGTAAATGACACCACACCAACGAAACGGTTCATCATAATTTCAGGTAAGCCGTAATGACGTGCTAAGCCTTCAAACACTTGTACTGAACCACCGGTAAATTTCAATGCTTCACGTTCAACAAATACGTTAATAAGTACTGAAGAAACACAGTACAAACCACCGATAAAGATACCTGCAAAAATAATCACTTTTACAAACGCTTTGTGACCACCTTTTATGTCGTTAACGTAAACAGAGACTGATTCAGCACCACCTGCTGCCATAAATATCCATGCAGTTACGCCAAAGAATGCCCAGTTAATTTGCGGTGTTAATGCTTCTACTGTAATTGGATCTGCGGGTTGAATACCTCCCATCACAGCAGCACCTGCCAAGATAATATATGACAACGTCAGCACTAACATAAATGAAGATGTTACTGAGGTAATTGGCCCTAACATCTTTGCGCCATTGGTTGAGACATAAGTCGCGAGGGCAAATAAAGCGATACTTAATAGTGTGGTCGTTGTTGGCGTGAAAATATATTCATAACCGAGGAAGGCGTAGGAAGCATAAGCGATAACGCGTGGTAGTAATGAGGTAAAGAAAAAAAGGTTTACAAACCAATACGTATAAGCAGCGAGGAAAGCCCAACGTCCACCGAGAGAGCTTTTAACCCAAGCATAAACACCGGCTTCTGAATCTTTATTCAGTGAAACAAATTCAGCAATGATTAAACAAAATGGGATGAAATAAAGTAGGGTAGCAATGAAGAACATAGGGGTTGACGATAGACCAATCTCAATATTGTTGTTGATAACATTATTGAAGCTGTATACCGCCGCAAAGGTCATCGACAGTAGACCAAATTTCCCTATGGTATTACGTTTTGATTCAGACATGAGAATCTCCGATGGATCACGTTGAGTATTGTAGGATGTCTATGTGTTTGGTTTAAATCCAAACCATAGGTTATTGTTTTTATGTTTTATTTTTTTGGATTGCTGTTGCTGCTGTATAACCGCCAGCGATGATTAACTGGCGGTTATAGAGGGTTATTTATTAAGGAAGTAGCCGTCCTCAATAGTGACACGTAAAACGACTTTTTGAAGGTTATCGCTAGCACTGAAACGGTGTGCTTGATGATTTTCAAAGATCACCATTTGTCCTGCTTCTATACGGTGTGCTTGACCTGTTCCTGTAAAGTACTCACGGTCAGTTTCATCGCTGTATGGATGAGTTAGAGTGAGTGTATCTTTATCAGCACATTCGATGGTTTCACTGCCCGTAAGGTAATAATGAACATCAAAGTAACGACGGTGACCGACAAATTGTTCATCTAATTTTGCTGGGCCATGTTGCACACGATAGGCTAGTGAATCACCGACAGAGTGAAAGACATTGGGCTGAATATTGCCGATGTTCTCAATCGCTTCAACGCAGCGATTCCATTTACGACCATCGCGGTACAGGCTTTTGAATTGATCCAGTGATGCTAAAATAATCATTATTTGTCTCCACCGATGCGCGTTGTAGTAAATGTTTGGTTAGCAAGGTAACGACTATCACAATCTGCTTTGCTAAACGGTACTAAACTGACTTGATAGCTAAAGTCATTAAAGTAAACACGGTATGAATCCAATACTTCTGAACCCCAAGAGTTAGAACCTAAGCCCATTACTTGATGATCAAGATTGACCGTAATGTAACCACTAGGCTCAAGCTCATTAATGTGTTGTGCTTGATGAATATGTTGATTGGTGTAATGCCATGCGCTGAAATTAATTTCTTGCTCAGGTTTAACCAATAAACCTACACCATGACGGTTAGTTAAACTTGCCCAACGCACATGCTGACGGTTGCCGTTATTTTGTGGGAATGGGTAGTTCTCAAACATATTGCTAACAGTGGTGTTATAAATATCAATGATGTTGCTCTGACAGCTATCTTGATAACTTTCTTCAGGACCACGACCGTAATATTCAACCTGATCAAATTGATTATGAATCCCTAAATCCAGACCAATAACAGGAATGACATGTGGGTAATCACCGTATTTATTGCCACTTAACGTCATGTTGACTTGACCTTGAGGACAAATTTCAAAACGGTATTGGCAACGCATACCAAAATCTAATACTGGTGGCGCAACAATACTGTTAGTAGTAACAATAACTTTGCCAGCAATTTGTTCGACATTGATGCTACGGAAATGCTCTTGCATAATTTGCAGGTGAGCGGGGTGCCATAAGCCTTCATATTCTTGCTTATGGTTATCAATCATTGGCTTAAAGAAGCTCATTGCAGGCGATGATGCAATCAGTTCATTATTTTGGCGTAGCCATGATGTGAGCTTGCCATCGGTTTTTGAGAAACGAAGCGTAAAGTCGTAACCGCTAATTTCCCAATCAAGACGATTTTCAATAACAGTCAGTGGCATCGCATTGTTATTTTCAAAGTGCTCGGCATAGGTGGTATTTGGTTTGGCTTGGTATTGGAATATGCCTAGTTCATGGTTTGCTTCGCTGTAAGATGTACGCGATTTTTTACGCATCGATACATTCACAAACGTTTCGCGCTGATCCATAACGGGTAGTACTAATTCAATGTCGCGTGATTCACCTGCTGCCAAATCGGTAACGGTAATTTGATTAAAGGTTAGCGTGTCGCCTTCAGCACGTACTGCGATATCAAACACAACATCATCTAAGGTAGAGAACCAGTATTTGTTGGTTACCGTAATAATGCCTTTAGTGTGATCTTTAACAGCAATTTTAACTGGGCAAATAACTTGTTTATATTCACGTAAACCAGGGCCTAGTGTTTGATCAGGATAGATCAAGCCGTCCATGCAGAAGTTGTAGTTATTTGGATAGTCGCTGTAATCACCACCGTATTTATAAACATCACGACCGTTTTCATCTTGCTCGTAAATGCCGTGATCACACCATTCCCATACAAAGTGACCTTGGATATGGTCATGTTTATAGAACACGTTTTGATATTCAGTGAGTCCACCAGGACCATTACCCATCGCATGAGCATATTCACAAATAATACGCGGTTTAGCATGTGGGAATTCACCAAACTCATTCATCATTTGGGCACGAGAGTACATAGTACTAATAATATCAACCACTTCTGCATCACGATCTTCTTCGTAATGTACTAGACGGGTATCATCAATCGCTTTGGTTGCTGCGTACATTGAACGAATATTACAGCCGTAGCCAGATTCGTTACCCAGTGACCACATAATGATAGAAGGGTGGTTCTTTTGGGCGTGGATATGACGTTCAATTCGCTCAACAAACACTTGTTCCCATGCTGGATCATCGGTGATCATGCTGAGGTTGCCAACGTTAGCGAAACCGTGAGTTTCAACATCCGTTTCAGCCATCACAAATAAACCGTATTGATCGCACAGTTCATAAAAACGCGGATCGTTAGGATAGTGTGCGGTACGTACAGCGTTAATATTATGCTGCTTCATCAGCACGATATCTTTTTCTACGCGATCCATGCCTACTGCACGGCTGTTAAGATGATCGTTATCGTGGCGGTTAACTCCATGTAACATCACGTATTGACCATTGATTTCAAACAGACCATTACGCACTTTAATATCGCGGAAACCAACGCGTTGTGGAATAACTTCAACCACAATGCCGTCTGCATCACGTAAAGTTAAAAACAGGTGGTATAAATGTGGATTTTCAGCGGTCCAATGGGTAGGTGCTGTCATTTTGATTGCAAAATCAGTATGGGTAGTACTTGCAATCGCTAGTTTGGAAACGTTTCCATTTGCAACCTGAACGTGACCATCATAAAGAGCGTAGTCAAGGCTGTAATCACTAACAACATTACCGCTGAGGTTTTCTAAATCTACTTTACAGCTCAAGGTTGCTGCTTGGTAATCATCATCAAAATCGGTACGTACAGTGAAATCACGGACGTGGACAGGCTCTTTTCCGACTAAGTAAACATCACGGAAAATACCCGCCATCCACCACATATCTTGATCTTCGATATAGGTTGAATCTGCCCATTGCATAACGCGTACAGACAGTAAGTTTTTGCCCGAATTAACAAAAGCTGAAATATCAAACTCAGCCGTTAAGCGACTACCTTTACTGAAACCAACATATTCACCATTCACGTAAACTTCAAAGTAGGTTTCAACACCATCAAATTTAATGATGGTTTGTTTTTCATTCCAGTTGTCGCTTAAAAAGAAAGTGCGTTGGTATGCGCCCGTTGGGTTGTTTGAAGGAACAAAAGGTACATCAATAGGGAAGGGAAAGCCTTCGTCGGTGTATTGTAAGTTACCGTGACCTTCCATTTGCCACATGTTTGGCACTTGAATACTGGTCCAGTCACTCATTTCTTGGTTATAAAATTCTTCAGGAACTAATAGTGGATGAGTGAAGAAATTAAATGTCCACTGGCCACTTAGCAACATAAAATGCTGACTTAAATCACGCTGAAAGCGTTGCGCTTTATTTAATGCGTTGTAAGAGAAAAAGTACGCACGAGGTGCCAGTCTATTTTCGCTAAGTAAGTTAATATTTTCCCAGTTATTCACGATGCCTCCGAGACATGTTTTAATTATCTGGGAACATTATTAAGTAAACTTTTACTAAAAAATACAGGTAAAACTTTTTTGTATTAACTCGATCACATTCTGTTTTGAGCTTTGTGAGGTCGACAACAAAAAAACAATCACGGCGGTTTATTTGAGTGATCTCGCGCTTGTTTTGAAAGGTTTGATATTTTTAATACAAAAAAAACGACATCATTCATGTCGTTTTTATGTTTTAAATTAATGCGTTATTTTATTTTTTGGTTGTGTCTCGTAAAATTAATTGGCTAGGAACAAACACTCTTAATGGAATAGTTCGATCATCACGGCTGCGTTCTAATAATAAATTAACTCCTTGAGAACCCATCAGTTCTGAGTGAATTCGAAAGGTTGATAACGGCGGATAAGTAAACTTTGCTGTTGGAATATCATTAACACTGATTAAACTAATATCATTTGGAATATTTAGCCCACTCTCATGTATCGCGCGTAATACCCCAATGGCAATCGAATCTGATGCGACAAATAATGCATTAGGATGATCAGTCGCGAGCATCTTTTTTGCTAATGAATAGCCAGATTGACTACTAAAATCACCACGGTAGATATCTTTATCTGAAACAACGCCTTTGAATTTGCCATATTCAGTAAACGTTAACTCACGAATATCATATTTATCGGGGTTATCCTGACCACCAATAAACCCAATCCGTTGGTAACCTTGTTGGGTAAAGTGGTTAATGACCTCTTTGCTGATCCGTTCTAAATCAATATCAATACAATCAATATCAAGTTGGTGATCGGTGTAATCAACATAAACCGTATTACTTGATAAGGCACGTACAGCGGCAAGGTTGTCTTCACTTACTTGACCAATAATCAATATTCCATCTACGGCTTTAGGGGCTGCGGCAATATTGCATTCATAGATATTGGTAAGCTTAATGCCAAGTTTATCGCATTGAGTGTCAATACCATGTCGAATAGCTAAGTAATATGGGTCATCGACCTCAACATCTTGTTTGTAATTATACAAAGCAAGGAAATGCAGCGTTTGTTTTTTCGCCGATTTTCGAGATTGACTGGTGGTGTATTCAAGCTGCTCAGCAATTTCAAATATTTTACGTTTGGTTTCATCTTTGACACTAAGGGTTGGATCATCGTTTAAAACACGAGAAACCGTTGCTAATGATACGCCCGCTTTGGTTGCGATTTCTTTTAATGTTGCCATTTGTCCTCCGGCAATCCCTGCAACCTGAATAATGTTTGCTGTGTGTTTGAGGGACATGTAGTTATATTTTATAGAATTATACTATCTATATTTAGTAAAAAACTCGAATACTTTAGTTTTTGTTAATGAATGTTTATTTTTGAAATTGGAAGCATGTGTAAATACGTTAAAAGTATTGAACCATAGGGCTTAAATAAGCAATGAAGATGATCTTAATTTGTGAGGATCGGCACCAATTATTGTTTTTGTGGAAACGTTTACATAACGTGTCATTGATCACGGAAGTAAACCTAAAATCAATTTAGACTTTTTAGCATTACAGAATCACAAGAGCACAATTATTATGTCTGAATGTTTTGATCCGATTGACCATCCTCATCGTCGTTATAATCCGTTAACAGGGCAGTGGGTACTTGTTTCTCCTCATCGTGCTAAGCGTCCGTGGCAAGGTGCTGATGAACAGCCACAACCGGAATCAAATGTTGCTTATGATGGTTCTTGTTTTTTATGCCCAACCAATACCCGTGTTTCTGGTGATAAAAATCCTGATTACACGGGGACTTATATTTTTAGTAACGATCATGCTGCGTTAACGGCGAATACACCCGCAGCGCCTGAACACAGTAATCCTTTATTTCGTTGCCAAAGTGCGCGTGGTTTAAGCCGTGTTATTTGTTTCTCACCTAACCACAGTAAAACACTGCCGCAGTTATCTGTTGGTGCTATTCGTAAAGTAGTTGATACATGGAATGAACAAATAGAAGAGTTAGGTCAAGATTACGTTTGGGTGCAAGCGTTTGAAAATAAAGGCTCAGTGATGGGCTGTTCACAACCACATCCACATGGTCAAGTTTGGGCGAATAACTTTTTACCCAATGAAATTAACCGTAAAGATACCTTATTGCGTGAATATTATGCGCAACACGGCACTAACTTATTAGTTGATTATGTTAATAGTGAGCTAGAAGACGGTTCTCGTACTGTGGTTGAAACTGAGCATTGGTTGGCGGTGGTGCCTTATTGGGCAGCGTGGCCTTTTGAAACCATGCTATTACCTAAAACCCATATTCGTCGTATGGATGAACTGACATCTGCGCAACGTGATGATTTAGCATTAGCGATTAAAAAACTGACCAGTCGTTACGATAATTTATTTAAGTGTTCATTCCCTTATTCTATGGGCTGGCATTACGCTCCTTTCTTTGAGTCGGATAATAATTTTAGCGACACCTCGACTGATCATTGGCAACTTCATGCTCTGTTTTATCCACCATTACTGCGATCAGCTTCTGTGAAAAAGTTCATGGTGGGCTATGAAATGCTGGCTGAAAGTCAACGCGATTTAACCGCAGAACAAGCCGCTGAAAAATTACGCGCAGTCAGTGATGTGCACTATTTAGATTAATCGCTAGATAGGTTTTATTGATTTAATGAATTTCGTTACCACACGGTAACCCTTGGTAATAGTAGGTAAAAATAATGACAACGAATCGTACTCAACACCTTATTGATAACGTATCTGCCGTTTTTTCATCAGTATTAGGCTATGTAGCTAGTCATATTATTCAAGCTCCTGGGCGTGTAAATCTTATCGGTGAGCATACTGATTATAACGATGGTTTTGTGCTTCCTTGTGCGATTGATTATCAAGCCATAGTCGCTGCTTCGCGTCGTGACGATAACATCGTGCGTGTGGTTGCGGTTGATTACGACAATGAAGTTAATCAGTTTGATATCACTCAGCCGCTTGAATTTGATCAACAATGCATGTGGGTTAATTATGTCCGTGGTGTGATTAAGTGCTTATTAGATCGTGGTTATGTGTTGGGTGGTGCGGATATTGTTGTTAGCGGCAATGTTCCTCAAGGTGCGGGTTTAAGTTCATCAGCTGCGCTTGAAGTGGTGATTGGTCAAACATTTAAAGCATTATTTGATCTTAGCATCAGTCAGCAAGAGATAGCGCTTAATGGTCAACAAGCAGAGAACCAATTTGTCGGTTGTAATTGCGGCATCATGGATCAGTTAATTTCGGCAGAAGGCGAACAAAACCACGCTTTACTGATTGATTGCCGTTCATTAGTAACAACTGCTGTTGCCATGCCTGAAGATATGGCAGTGGTGATCATTAACTCTAATAAAAAACGTGGTTTAGTGGATAGTGAATACAACACTCGCCGCGTACAATGTGAACAAGCGGCAGCTTTCTTTGGTGTGCCGGCATTGCGTGATGTAACACTAGCCATGTTTACTGAGCGAGAAGCAGAGCTTGATGTGATGGTGGCTAAACGTGCACGTCATGTGATCACTGAAAATATGCGAACTGAACTTGCCGCCATTGCTTTGAGTAATAGCAACATGGCGGTACTTGCCGAGCTTATGGCTGAATCACATGCTTCAATGCGTGATGATTTTGAAATCACCGTTCCTGAAATTGATACATTGGTCGATATGGTGAAAGGTGTTATTGGCGATCAAGGTGGCGTACGTATGACCGGCGGTGGTTTTGGTGGCTGTATTGTGGCACTAGTACCGCCGACATTTGTTGACGCTATTACCGCTGAAGTGAATGCTAAATATCAGGCAGCAACAGGCTTACAAGCAACTATTTATGTGTGTAAAGCGATGGCGGGTGCCGGTGTTATCAACGAAAACCTTGCGGTTGAAGCGTAATTTAAAAGGCGATTGAGTATGTTAAATAACCTACCTCAACATGCAATTGTGTTACACCAATCTATGACTGTTGATATGGCAACGGATGGTTTGCCTGCCAAGTTGATTACTCTTGTTAATCAAAATGGGATGTCAGTAACCTTGATGGATATTGGCGCAACGTGGCTCAGCTGCTGTGTACCAGTCGCTGTGGATCACCAAACCGTATACAGAGAAGTATTGCTTGGGGTAAGTACCCTGAATGATTTTTATCAGCAACAGGCGTATTTAGGCGCAACGGTTGGGCGTTATGCTAATCGTATCGCGGCAGGTAAATTTAATGTAGACGGTGAGAATTACCAAGTATCGACCAATCAAAATGGCAACTGTTTACATGGTGGTGAAACGGGGTTTGATAAACGTCGCTGGCACATGCAGCAATTGAATGCTACTGAAGTGCAATTTAAGTTGTTATCTGCTGATGGTGATATGGGTTTTCCAGGTAACTTGCAGGTTGTGGTGACCTACACATTAACTGAAAATAATGAACTTACGATTCGCTACAGTGCGGAAACAGATAAGCCAACAATTGTTAATTTAACTAATCATGGTTATTTTAATTTGTTAGGCGCTGATAGCGGGCATGATTGTTTATCGCATCAGTTAACGATCAACGCTGATCATTATTTACCGACAGATCAGCAAGGGATCCCATTGGGTGAGTTTAATGCGGTTGAGGCAACAAGCTTTGATTTCCGCCAGCCTAAAGCGATTCATCAAGATTGGTTAATCGATGCAGATCAGCAACAAGCAAAAGGGTACGATCACTCGTTTGTATTGCGCTCTGATGTATGTCGAGCAACAACAGCGTGTGCAACCGTGATCGCGGCTGACGGCTCGTTAACGATGGATGTATTAACCACCAAGCCTGCAATGCAATTGTATACGGGGAATTATTTGGCAGGGTGCCCTAACCGTATCGGTGGTGAGTACGCTGATCACAGTGGTTTTGCGCTTGAAACGCAGTTTTTGCCTGATTCACCGAACCATCCTGAATGGCAGGATAATGATCCGATATTACGTCCTAATGAGCATTATCATTATTTAACCAGTTATCGATTCCGATAGCGCTTAGTAATGACTGAAACCCACAATCTTAGCGTTGTGGGTTTTTTATTGGTGCTTATTTATTATAAAACGCATTAAGTTGCTGGATAATTTCTTCTTTACCGTCGACGTTATGTAATTTCTTAACGCTCTCGTCGGGCACTTCAAAAATATGTTTAATTGCCTCAGCACTGGCATTCGATATGCCGTTGATACGATATTCTAAGCGTTGGTGAATCAACATATCTGACGTTGTCACATAAATCATTTCTAGATTATTAATCTGCTGACGAATGTAGTCACGATGCTTTCTTTTATAAGCACCCTGAGTAATGACCAGATGAGGATAAATAGCACGATAATGGTTAATTTTATCAACGATACGGCAGAAAAATTTATCTCGCATCTCTTCGGTAAACGGCTGCTTGGCTGCAATAATCTGACGCATCTCATCAGTAAGATCATCATCAGCATGGTAAACAAACCAATCGGGATGTGCGCCAATTACGTCACCGACAAATGACTTTCCAGCACCCGATAAGCCAAATAAAAACAGCACTGATGGGGCAGAAGTTAGTTGAAGGCGATGGCTCATTGGGTGCTCACTGTAAATGACGGTTAGGTTATGGCAACTGCATTTAACATACAATTGCTCGTTGAGGGCGTTAATGTGCCAAATTATTGCAGTAGTTAAAAGTTTAAAATTACAAAAAATACTGCTTGAGAATAAAAAATAGACATTAGGTGTGGTTTACATTCATAAATGACTACTGAAAACCAGTTTCATGGTAAAACAGTGGTCGAAATTTCATAGAGAGTAAGATAATAATGCAAACCATACTAATGATAATTAATGATGCTCCTTATGGATCTGAACGACCATTCAACGCACTTCGTTTAGCGATCAAACTCAATGAGCAAGAAGCTGAACCTGTTGCGGTGAAAATCTTTTTAATGTCTGATGCCGTAACCTGTGCCTTGGCAAAACAATCACCTTCTGAGGGTTATGATATTCAACAAATGGTTGAAATTGTTTTAGCCCAAGGTAGTGAAGTTAAGCTCTGTAAAACCTGTTGTGCTGCACGTGGATTAACAGCGTTACCATTAATTGAAGATGCTGTTATTGCCACCTTAGATGATTTAGCCGAATGGACGCTTGCTGCTGATAAAGTGTTCACTTTCTGATCAAGCTAATCGAAGCTAAATACACAAGACGACCATACAGGTGACAGTGTCACTTATATGGTCGTTTCTTTATGCTTAATCGACTGACATGATCTACATTACTGATGTTCTACCACGGATAATCGTTTAACCAATGTGGGTACAAACGTATGGGTAATACTTGAATCTGGTTCTGCTACCTGCGGCATAGATTGTTTTGCTGCTGTGGCTAACTGAAAAGCCAATTGAGTCGCTTGTTCTGCCATTATTTGAATCGGGTAGCGTACTGTTGTCAGTTTAGGATGGAGATACTTAGCAATTAAACCATCATCAAACCCAATTAATGACATTTGAGTGGGAATAGTTAATCCATTGTCTTCAAGTACAGATAAACAGCCAGCAGCCATATAATCGTTATAAGCAGCAATAGCCGTTATTGGCAGGTTTTTGGCGAGAAGGTTGGTCATCGCCATTTCACCACCATCTTCATCTGGCGTACCGTACTCAATATAACTTTGTGGGGCAGTTAATTGGTGTGCTTGTAATGCCTCTAAATAACCTTGCTTACGCTGTTCAGTATCTTCAATATCGTGATTTGAACAAATATAACCAATATGCTGGTGGCCATTTTTAATCAGGAACTCAGTCGCTAAATATGATCCACGGTGATTATCAAGTGCAATACAACGCTCGGCAATTTCTGCAATAAAACGGTTAATCAGCACCATTCCTGGCACTTCTTTCGCAAAAGCAATCAATTCGGCATTAGACAAACTCTTACTATGAATAATAAGCGTATCGCAACGGTTATTGATCAATAGTTCAATCACTTCACGTTCACTATCAGCATTATGGTAGCCGTTACCGATCAATAAATGCTTGCCATGTTGGCGGGCAATATTGTCGATCGATTTGATCATTGCGCCAAAGAAAGGATCCGACACGTCACCGACTAAGACGCCAATGGTATTGGTTGATTGGCTCACCAGTGCGCGTGCATTGGCATTGGGACGATAGCCAAGTGTTTGCATCGCTTGCGTTACTGCCTTAATCGCAGCTTCACTTGCTTTAGGGGATTTATTGATCACCCTTGATACGGTTGCGACAGATACTTCGGCGAGTTTCGCCACATCTTTGATTGTTGCCATGATCACCTCTTTACTGTTCTAGTTATTAAACTACGGTTGTGTAAATAACGCAATTTAACGGTGTGATATAGCTAACTAATTCGGAATGATATGGTTTGTAAATCAATGTTTAATTGGTAATGTAAACGTTAACACTCTATGCGTGTATGCATAGCGATTATTAATGTGCTTAATGGACTATTAAGCCTGAAGGAGATTCCATGGACACCATTTCATACGCAGATTTTGCCAAATTAGATATTCGTGTTGGAAAGATCATTGATGTTGTTCGCCATGAAAATGCCGATAAATTGTATATTGTTCAAATTGAAGTCGGTGAGACTAAGCTCCAAACAGTGACGAGCTTAGTGCCTTATTACACCGAAGAGCAATTGTTAGGTAAGCAAGTGGTGGTGCTGTGTAATTTAGCCAAAGCCAAGATGCGTGGTGAAACATCAGAGTGCATGTTGCTATGTGCTGAAACAGATGATGAATCTGAAAGTGTACTGTTAACTCCAGAACGCTTAATGGCAACAGGCGTAAAGATTGTTTAATTGGTTTTTGTAATATGAAAAGCAGGGTAGTGGCGAGGGTGGCTTGTATTATTTACGTGGCTATAAATCACTTATTCGTCACTATAATTATCTGCCGCGACATGTAAGCCAACCCCCGTCATTCCCTACAGTGAATGCCCGCGAGGGCGATAGGGAATCTATTATCCGCGCGCAGGAATCTTGAATGGTATAGATATGGAAAACTAAACGGCAATCGCCCGATTTTGTGATTACTATCGGGATTCATAACTAAAAATGTATCTGATTTATAATGCTTTTTGTATTATTGCGGGATGAATATTGTAGTGTGTTTAAAGAACGAATTTTGGTAAGTTGTTATGTGTTTTATCTAGTTTAAGGGTATAAATGGAAGTCTCTGATTTTTCAATTGAAGCATTGAAAGTATTTGTTACAAAAACAT